>Ga0325414_1000013_pt1 | contig 85132 bp, 46 predicted proteins | sample PopdelMetagenome_8_FD_206183 | JGI IMG/M metagenome (GOLD analysis project Ga0325414, IMG submission 206183) | Populus deltoides microbial communities from Bellville, Georgia, United States - Leaf-PdKOR-R3 | ecosystem: Host-associated > Plants > Phyllosphere > Phylloplane/Leaf | place: USA... | reverse complement strand
TTGCACTTAAAATATCATTAAATTTCCTAACTTAAGCATGTTTTATAATAACAAGTCTAATAATATAAGATATCTTTAATTTATGGTAAATGCTCATTTTGAATGTAGGCATATCTCATAATTTAAAGGATTGATTGATGTGTTTAACTATTGAAAGTGAAAAAACATAGAGGGCTAAGCTTAAAGAAGAGATGCTGGTTCAGTTCAAACTGGAACATCATTTAGTTATTGGATCATAACTAGAGCTGTAGAACATGGATTTATGTCTGATTTATATGGATGGAAAGCTAAGACATAGGCCTAAAACTTTCATGGGAGTCGAAGATTCAAAACAGCTGTTTTCAAGTTCAAATTGTAGCAACAAAAGAGAAGTTGGAATCTGTCCTGCAGCCCAGACACTGTTCAGCCCATATCTTGAGTTCTAGAAGTCCAAATAAGCTCATTTTTATTTTGTAGGAAAGCTAAGACAAATTCCCAGAACTTTCATGAAGGCTATCTGTTCAAATTCTGACGTTAGCAATGATGTTTTGTTCAGACAAGAAGATAATGGTTGTCACCAAGTCAAGAGGTGGCAACCCACTCAATAATTAGTCATCAAATGAATAGTTTCAAATTTTAGCCTATAAAAGGAGGTATTTGCCATACATTTAGACATCTTGGTTTTCAGATCAAGATCATATTCTTGCTTTTTTTCTTTGTATTTTTGTAATGTTTAAGTTTTGCTTTCATTACTTTCTTGTTTATGTTTTTCATCATAACTATGTTCTTATATAGTTTATTTATTTTACTCTTCTTCACAATGTTTAACTAAGTTTATTATGTCAAGGTTGAAAGGTTTCACTAATAGTGTTAGAATAGGTATAATATAAACTCAACATGGACTTCAATGTTTATATCCATGAAAGTTTGTTATTAACATGTCTTATCTTTTTATCTTACTAATTCTTAATACCTTGCTTGATAAATGATTAATCTAGATTTGTGTTGTACAACCCTTGGTACAACAAATACTTGGCACTTTCATAGCCTATATGGTATAACCGATTGGAACCTCATGAATATTGTATGGTATAACTGACACCTGTATTATGAAAGGAACTTGATTTGTTGTTAACATAAGTTAACATCATGAATTCCTGACAATATTTAAAAGTATGGTGTTACAAAAATAAGATAATTAATATGATCATGTTAAAAATTTATAATGAACTATTAAGGATAAATCATCTGATTAAAACCTCCTTTGTGTGTGGTTTCCAGTTGATTAATAAAAATAGTTTATATTATATTTATTTCTAATACTATTAATGGATCCTCTAACCTTGACAATTGTTTTATCCTTGTTTAATCCTTACATCAATATCACATCTCAAAATTTCTCTTCAACTCCTTTTCATTTGTTGTTTATAATTTTATATAGTTCACCTCCCTATGGTTCGACCCCGATCTTGTCGAGTTATTTATTACTTCGACACTCCTATACTTGGGATAAGACATCAATCTTTTGATTGTGTCACCTAGAATCTAAAAATGCATGATGACTGATCAGGGACAAGATGTTGGAGACTTCTATAGAAGAATTAGGATGTAAATGTCCAATTTCATGGAAATGTGGTTGTAGAGGGTAAGTTCTTTCATTTTCAAAAACATGTTGTGCCTTTTGAAGGTCTAGAACTCCACAATGAGCTCTCGAAAGGTGTCAACCTGATCATCCAAAATTGCCAAAGAAGGAGAAGAATAATGGGTGAACGACATGTTCTCTAGGTTAATCCCTATTTTTCTAATTTCTTTTAATTACATTCGTAATTGCCTCTCAAACTTTTAATTTCATGCAATTTTATCCCTGCCAAACTCAATCATCAGCCCCTAAGTTTAGCGCCATTTTCATATTGGTCCTTGGTTTCTGATTTGTACACTTGGACCCTTAATTGACCATCAAACTTTCAATTTTTTTGACCCTCTAATTTGGTCAATTTCAACCCTTGAAGTCTCACGACTTTTACAATTTGGTCATTGGTTTTGAATTTCTTCAATCAAACCCCTAATTGACTATCAAACTTTAATTTTTCACAATTAAGCCCCTAATTTGGCCAATTAAACTTTTTAAAGTCTATTTTTAGTCCCCAAACTTCAATTTCTGCCAATTAACACTTAAATTGATTCCAAAAAACTGATTTTCCTTGTAATTAAGTCCTCAATAAAATTAATTAAGCCTTTCAAAATTCTCATTAAGACCTTACTCATCCAAATTTGTTTTATTTTACCCTTAATAAAATATTTTCACCAAATGGATCTTTTATCAATCAGAATTGGGTCGTCAATTTTGTCAATCTTGTATATTCTAGTCCTCTAACTTTTTCACTTGTCATTTTTTTCGTTCACTACCTACTTGGGCAATATTCTAGGCTTTCTTCATGTGTATCCTCTTGTATTTTGGATTTTCTTTTTCTATTGTTTTCCTTTTCTTTTCTTAATTTGTTTTGTGGGGTAAAAATAGGTAACAACAGATGCCTTCTCTTTACAATGCTTACAAAGAAAAATCTCATTAAGGTTTTGCATAATGAGCTTGTAAAGAAAAAAGTGTTTGTCCGACTTGTTGGGTGATCCACCCATCCAAAGACTTTGCTTTTAAAATTAAAAAAATTCATCTATTTTCTCAGGTGATCTGCTTCTTTCAAAATCTTAAAAGAATTTTAGCAAATGTCCATACTTTCTTGAAATTGGTCTCTTTTCATGTACAACCTGCTCATTTTGAAATTCAAAAAGAACTCTAGCAAACGTCCATACTTCCCTGAAATTGGTCTATTTTCATAAGCAACCTACCCATTTTGAAATTAAAAAACTAATCTATTTTCACGGGTGACCTGCCTTTTTTAAATTCTAAATAGAACTCTAGCGAACGTCCATGCTTACCTAAAATTGGTCTATTTTCAAAGACGACCTGCCCATTTTGAAATTAAAAACTAGTCTATTTTCACAAGCAGCCTACCCTTTTCAAATTCCAAAAAGAACTCCAGCGAACATTTATGCTTCCCTGAAATTGGTCTATTTTTACATCCGACTTATCCATTTTGAAATTCAAAAGTTAGCCTATTTTCATAAATGACCTACCCTTTTTAAATTTAAAAAAGAACTTCAGCAAACGTCTATGCTTCCTTGAAATTGGTTTATTTTCATGGGCGACATGCCCATTTTGAAATTTAAACTAGGATCTTCATCAAAATCCTTCAAAACTTTCCTAAAAAAAGATTCAAAACAAAATACCCTTCAAGGGTAAACTCTTAAAACAAGTGCCTTGTCGTATAGCCTTAGTTATCCACACCATATGGATGAGATTTCTTTGCCATTTCTAGACTTCCATTCACCTATGAAACTTTCATTGCCTTTCCTCTTAATTGATGGATCCTGCACCAACACTATTTCAAAGTTGAGGTTAAACCATATCCAATGCATGCCTTTTGAAATATAAACCATCATTTCTTTAAAATCTCTTCTTTTGATTGTTGAGGCTTGTAATTTTTAAGGTGATCACTTTTGTCAGCTCATCTTCCTAGTTTACCTTAGCAAGTTCATGCGAGTTACTTTTAAATCTTGAGCATTAAGCTGCCTTTGTAGCCTTCTCCTTTTTGTGAGTATTTAGGTTATGTTGAATACTATCCTAATTGGGAATGCATTAGAAGTCCTTGCTTTATAACAATGTTGTTTTTCATGTGCTTTTCTCAAATAAACGTGACACATATTTTAGTTTATTTTAAGGTGTTTTCCCTAACAATGATTTCACAAAATTTACTTTGTCTTTTTGAAAGCCTGAGATTTTTCAATGTCATGTCAAATATCAATGTTCATGCAACTCTTATGATTTGTATTAGTCTTTGAAGAAAGGTATTTCATCATGGTGATTGGTTTAGGAGATGACCCATATTGCATTGGGTTAAAAAAGGATCCAATACTTGTTTGAAGTCTTGTATTTGAATTTTCTCAACAAAGACGAATAACTATTCACTTTATCATGACTCTCGTGAATGGTTACTTATGTTTTGAGAGCGTATTTATCAGTCTTTCTCGCTTGCTTGATTAGAATGGACTTTCCAAGGTATGTAATGAAGGCTGAGTTTTATGGCTACAAAAAAAAAAAAAGAAGAATTTACAGGCTCACATGGTGTTTGAGGGTCTTCATGGGTCTAGGATCGCTTTCACTGTCTTATGCCAATTCATCCTTCTTTACTTTCCAACATATGTTATGCTATCAGAGTCCTTCACTCTTAGAAGTCGAGACAATGAATTTTTTCAGGTTTTTATTTTCACTCTAAATCTTTAATTGAACACCTAATTGGCTTTTCCTGAAATCTCTTTATTGCTTATATCAAACTTTCTATAAGAATTGAGATACCAATGTCATTTTCTATTTCAAGCCCTTGATAAAATACCCAAACATGTTTCTTCTGTTTGTGAGCTCCTAAATGATTTTCCTCTTCTTTGTTTTTCGAAGCTGTAGGAGAAGTATTTGCTTGCTTTTTAAATGCCCATGTGTCTTTTTTAAGATGTGTCACTTAGCAAAGCCCCCCCTCACATTTTGTTTTTGGCTTATTAGGCTTGCGGCTTTAATCAAGATCTTGTGGATTTCATTCACATGTATTCTACCTTCTTTGGATATTCCAACCACTTTCTCATTGTTAAAAGACATTCTCAAAAACCTTCATTCTCATCATTTTCTAATACTTGCTCTGATTTGGGGTGTCATCCTAGCCAGGATTATCTCATGAAGGAAAAGAAAAAAAAAACTCCATTTCAACTCAAATTGGAACTGCAAGGGATATTTTCATTTCTAAAGAGTATTAAAATTGGCATTTCCTCATTTCAAACAAGATTGGTCAGGACTGATAAATTTTGACCTCATTATCACTGTAATGATTTGCATGACAAACTTTGATGGTTAAGTCATTTATTTGGGTTTCTGGGTATTTAGTCATCTCCTAAGGAGTTGTTTGGCGAATCATTGCTCTTGACATATCAATGACTTTTCTTGAAATTGTTAGCCAAAGTCAAATCTTGAAAATTTTTGTTTAAGAGAAAATGATTTTTGAAAAAGCTTTTTATTGAGCCTTTTGAGATCATTTGCAAAATACGTAAGTGTGACGAGAATTAATAACCAAACTTTATTAATTTTAAAAAGATGAGTACATTATACATAGTATGTAAACCCCGGGAAATAAATATTAGTGTAAATTGGAAACTAAATAAATGAAAAATAAAAGTAAATAAATTTATGTGCAGGCTTAAATAAAAACAAGAATTTAGAAATTTTAGGATATAAATTTTCGGATAAAATATTTTGATGCATTATAAATTTACCCGGAAATATTAAGGGTTGGATTAAATTAAAGAAAATGACCTAAATAAAAAATAAATTAGGGGTGCAATTATAAGAAATGAAAAGGGCTATAGCTTAATTATAAGAAGAAACCGATGTAGGGAAAAAGTAACACACATAAAGGAGATGGGGCCTAAGTACAAATAAGAGAAATTATAGATATAAATACTCATCTTCCTTGCTCACAAAAAATCTGCAACAATCATAAGAAAAAAGGAGGGAGATTTTGTATCAATTTTTGCAAAATCAAGAGAGAGTCACCAAAATTTCCAAGAACTCATCCAAGATTAACGGTTTATATGTAGAATAAACACTTGTGGGCAAGAAATTAACAAGAAAATTTGAACAAGAAGAGAGGAGAGAGGGCCGACTGTCATTAGAAAAAGAGGGAGTAAAATTTTTTTAACTGGTTGAAGATTGAAACCTTGATTCTCACCAGGTAAAATGTTCTAAACATGGTCCTATAAGTTGTTTCAAATTCAATTACGAATTGTTGCTTTAATGTTGAATTTTAGATTAGGGTTCTTAGACTTGAATTGGGGGAAATGTATTAATTATTAGAATTGAGTTAATTCATGTGTTATAAGTGATTGGGGGTATGAAATCATGAAGATTTATCAAAAGAAATGTATGGGTAACTAAGTAATGGGTGATCGACCATATGAAGAGGAAAAGGGGGGGAATTGTGGTTTTTCCTTATCGAATCTATTATACTAGGTTGTTTATAAAGTGAATGTGTGTGTGTGAATTGAATGAAATTAGCATGAAAGGAATGAGGGAACTCTTGGTTCCTTAAGGTCATGTTTTCAGCTAATTATGTATCAAAGGGGAAGAATGTTTAATTCGACACATTTAGCTTGATAACATGTGTTTAATTGTATCGAAATAAAGAAAGATACATGTTGAAATAGTAGGGATTGTGTTTAGAAAAACATTGTTCAGAAAGTTAGTAAATCGATGAAAATATTCTATTTTGACGTTAACAGGGAAGATTGTAATAAATAGAGTAAATGTGCTCCTAAAAGATATTTTTGACACTCTTATATGGTATGTGATATGCTTAGGGGTTGAGATAAAAGAGGGAAAGTTGAATTGTGAATGTTGTGTGTAAATGGAAAGGTTGACGAATTTGGACAGATTTGTTTCCTAACTTTTAGAGAGAATTCAGATAGAAGGAGAAGGGAATTAGGATCAGGTTCCTTCATAAAAATTGTAGTTTTGGATGTTGAATAACTAAGGAAATTGGTCTTGCTTAATTTGAAGCTATAGAACTCTAATTATAGGTCACCAACTGAGATTGGGTCGTGACAGACCTTGTAGAGTAGTAGGTCTGATTTATTGACAAGAAATTGTGAGTGTCTTGGTTACAGAACTGGGTTCTCCTCCCTTTAGGAGACTTTTATTGCCATGTCTTAGCTTTCCAAAGAGACCAGCCTCGCTTGAAATGGAGTCCTAGAGCTCCGGATATAGTCAACAATATAAGGAGAGGTCGGAATACGACCTCGAGTAGCAGATTTGGAAGGTCGCTAAAGCAACTATCTAGACGTGTTAAGGGTGAAAATTGGGTCCTTTCACTTTAAGGAACATGTGATATTACATTTTAATTTCCAAAAGAAATGAGCTATATTCAAAATGAAAATTTGTAATGATAACTATGGTTAGACAAAGAATAACCATGTTAAATGAAATGAGAAAACGTAAAATATAAAGAAATGAATAATTGAAAGAAAGACTTGTATTGACTATTAATATGGTTATTATGAAATGTATCCTTGAATGAGAATAATTTATGAGATATGCCTGTGATTACAGAAGGGACCACGACATGATGTAGCAATAGCAGTAGGGGAGCACGGGTAGAGTTTCTACTACAGGTAGGTGATCCGCACCTATGCTTCTTAGTGAAATTTCATGATTTCTTATGTTATTGAGGTGAAATGTGACTTTGTGAATGTTAGATATTATATGAAGAATGAAATTTTATGTAAAGATATTGTTATTTCGGATAATATCTCGAATGTATATGTGTCCAAGGTGAATGTTTTCTTTTCGTGTGAATTGTCAAATGATGGAAGTGATGGAAGTATCACTAACATAGAAGTATGAGAAATGTAATATGAGGCATGGACTAACATACATTTAGTGTATGTTAGGATCCCGGGTAAGGGGATCACCATGCATCGCCTAACATACATTTAATGTACCTGGGTAAGGGGATTACCATGTATCGGCCAGCATACATTTAGTGTATGTTAGGATCCCGGGTAAAGGGATCGTTATGCATCGACGCGTATGGGGTGATGATGATACCGGTGAAATTGGTATTGATAATGTGTTAGGTGAAAATATATATGGTTGATTTTATGAAATCTTGAACGGAAGTTGGAAATGAAAGACAACACAATTTAGTAGTTGAATGGGAAAGGGGTTCCAATGGAAATAAAAGGAAGAAGTAAATAGAATAAGAATACATGCTCCTTTTTAAATTATTGGATATTTGAGTTACTATATTTATTGCGATATTCATGTTTCAAGAATATGTATTTTGTTTCAAGACCATCATATGTACGTCAGGAGTAGATTTTAGCTTTTGTTCACTTTTTGTTATGTAGTCTAGGGAGGATAACCTTGTATTTTGTAAATATTGAAACATTTTTATAATTAATGTTTAAACTTAAATAGATGAACCTAACTCTGTAATCTATACAACCATGTTCCATGAATGCGTGTTTATGTCTTTTATCCCTCAATAATGATATTTGTTATTCAATGAATGTTATAAATATTATGGTTGAGATGATGATGATGTTTGTGGGATTGGGACCTAGGATGATTAGATTGTGATTAAGTTATGAGATGCGGGATATGAAAAGTGTATACAAGTTACATGTTGATAATTTAGGACCTCTCGGTATAAGGGAGACTTTGCCGAAATTTCGGTAGACTTTTATATGAAAACTATATGAAAAAACAAAAATTGTCCTATTTTCCTTTTTGACATGAGATTGTTATTTTATCCTGGTTATGAAGATAAATTTGGGAACATTACATAGTATGTTTTTACAAATCAGAGCTCATAGGCCTAGGCAAGTCGTCTTCATCCATTTTTGTCAATAAAAAAGCTCCCTCAGAGAATGTTTTCTTCATTATATATGGGCTTTCATAGTCGGGTGCCTACTTACTCTAATATTTATCGGGTAAAGGTAAGATATTCTTTAGCACTAAATCTCCTTCCCAAAATATCCTAGGTCTAACTTTCTTATCATATGCTTTAGCCATTCTTTGTTGATACAACTAGTGATGATAAATTGCAGCTAACCTCTTTTCATTGATCAGGTTTTACTGCTTGTATCTCATTTTGACCCAATTAGCTTCCTCAAGTTCTAATTCCATAAGTACATAGAGATGAGATTTCTACTTCTAGTGGCATTACTGCTTCTATCCCGTAAACCAATCAATAAGGTGTAGCTCATGTAGACATCTTTATTGTGGTGTGATATGCATGTAGAGCAAAAGAAAGCATTTCATACCAATCCTTGTATGTGACTACCATCTTCTGCATAATCTTCTTAATATTCTGGTTGGCAGTTTCCTCAACATCGTTCATCTTTGGCTTGTATGGAGATGAATTTGAGTGCTTGGTTTTTCATTTCGCATAAAACTCTACTATCATTCTTCCATTGAAGTTTCGTTCATCTTTGGTCTGTATGGAGATGAATTTGAGTGCTTGCCTTTTCATTTCGCATAAAACTCTACTATCATTTTTCCATTGAAGTTCTGAGCGTTATCAGTCACTATCCTTTCAAGTTTTCCAAATCGATAGATTAAATCTTGTTTAATGAATCTCTTCACTACCTTCTAGGTTACATGAGCATATGAATTGGCTTCCATCTATTTTGTGAAGTCGTCAATGGCCACTAAGATAAACTGATGCCTGTTACTTGTTTTTGGATTGACAAGAACAATTACATCAATTCCCCATATATCAAATGGCCATAAAGTTGTCATATTGAATATAAGAGTTGGAGGTGCATTTATCTTATCACTATACACCTGAAATTTATGGCATTTTCTAACATATTCTATACAATCCTTTTCCATGGTCATCCATAAATATCTTAACCTTTGTATTTATCAAGCTGTCATATGCCTACCAGAATGATTTGCACAAATCCCCCTATGAGCTTTTTGGGGCATCTTTTTTGCTTTTGTCCCATCCAAACACCTCAACAATGTTCTTGTCATGGGATTTTCTTGTCATGTACACTATGTCATACTCAGTCAACATCACCTACCATCTTGCTATTCTACTTGATAAATAAGGCTTTTCAACGATATATATGAGAGGATCCAATTTTAAAATCAGCCATGTAGTGTAATACAACATGTATTGTTGAAGTGGTTTTGTAGCCTATACAAGTGGATAACAAAGCTTTTCTACTATTATGTATCTGGACTCGCAATCTATGAACCTTTTACTCAGATAATAGATCGCTCTCCTCCTTTTCCAGACTTATTATGTTGCCCAAGTACACATCCCATTGTATTTTTGGTTGTTGTTAAATATAGAATCAATGGTCTGCTAAGAAAATGAGGCACCAGCAAGGGTGAATTTTGCAAATACTACTTGATTTTATTGAAAGTTTCTTGGCATTCCATGGTCCATACCCTAGGATTTTTATTTCAAAGTAGAAAGATTGACTCATAAGTTGTTGTCAATTGAGATATAAATCGAGTAATGTAATTCAAATGACCCAAGAACCCTCTTACTTCTTTTTCTATTTTAGGCACCGACATGGCCTAAATTGCTTGTACTTTATTAGGATCGCTTCAATACCTTGGCTACTTACCCTAAATCCTAAAAGCTTTCTGTATTTTACCAAGAATGAGCATTTTACAGGTTTCAACTTCAACTGATATTTCTCAACCTTTCAAATAACTTTCTTAGATTCTAACAATGGCCTTCTCCCTCTTTGGATTTAGCAATCATGTCGCCCACATACACCTTAATTTTCTTTATGCATCATGTCATGGAACAAAGCTACCATTGTCCTTTGATAAGTGTTCCTAACATTTTTTAGTTCAAATGGCATCACCTTGTAGCAAAAGGTTCCCCACGGAGTAACAAAGGTTGTCTTCTCTTTATCTTTGTTAGCTATTTTAATTTGGTTGTACCCAGAGAAACAATCCATGAAAGAGAATGTTGAGCTTTACATCACATTGTCAACCAGGACATCAATGAATGGCAAAGGGAAGTTGTCTTTCGGGCTTGCTTTATTTAAATCCCTGTAGTCTACACATACCCATTGGGGGTAAATAACCACCTCTAAAAAACCAACATCTCATTGCCTTTCTATCTCGGCTTTCACTATGAGCACCATATCCGGATCCGTTCTTCGTAGTTTCAGCTTCATAAGTATACTTTCTTCATTTAATGATACCTTATGTACTAAACTAGACATATCTGTATAAGACCAAGAAAACACATCGACATACTCGTGTAGTAGTGAGATCAAGTTTTCTATTTTGCTAGCAGTGATTAGAGTCCCTATTTTTAATTCTCTTTGATCCTGCCCTATACTGACATTAATTGTCTCCAATTTGTCTTTTTTCGGTTTCCGAGCTCGCTTTGATTGCTCTAATAGCATAGTGAATTCTTTTACATCATCCTCTTCCCATTCATTTTCTACAATTACAATTGTATACTCATCAAATTTTGGCCATTCATTCTCAATGTAATGTGCTCATGATTTTGCAGACGATATGCTTTCATATTTCCTGAAATAGAAAGGTGTTTCAATATAAGTGTGTAATTTGCAAAGAGACAAAAAAATCTACGAAAACGCATGATCTTATTGATAAAAGAAAGGCTCAACTATAATGAAAACCATATGTTGACATCTTGAGCTAAGATTGCCAACTTGGTATCAAAGACAAACACTGAAAGCATAAAACACATAGTAGAACAACAACATCATTTACTTTTTAAAGACTATAAGAGCCTTTTGAATCACTTAATTTTAGAACTTTTTGTCATTTTCTAGGTTTTGCATAAAGGTTTTTGTCATTGTTTCATTACAATGTGAATAATTAGTTGCAGTAGCAACTCTTCTCCTTCCATAACCTTTCCTTTCTCGCTGTAGCTCTTGATCTTTTTGTCATCTTATTTCAATGTGTTGATTTCCATAGTAGCTAAGTCTTGATTAGGGACATCCAACATATCTTCGATGTGCGTTACATAAGCAACTTTGGGGAATGATACATGGATTAGGGGATGGCAATCGTTTCTTCTTCTGGTTCCCTTTCTTTCAGCCTAACCATCCTTTTTTCTTGTTTGATATCGGTAGCCCTTTTATAGTCTTCCCTTCCAGGCTTAAAGCCAAGCCCAAATCTGTGATTAACAGTCTTCAACCTTATCAGACTTATCCTTTCAGGATTCCCTGAGATAGAATCATACTGGAAAAAAAATTCTATTCTTTAAGAGATATTTAGCCACCATTCTTGCGGCTTTAGAAATTACTGGTTTTCTGAATACTGTGTTTTCTGGCACCTATTTTGCATTAATAATTTCAAAAGCATAGAGATTTCCATCTTCGCTCCCTTTAGCTTCTATGTAAGGGACTACCACATTCTACACCATTGTCAAGGTCGTTTTAGCCTTAACTATCACCAATGTTCCATTCATGATGTACTTTAAACATTGATGCAAAGATGATGCCACAGTGCCAGTGGCGTGTATCCAAGGCCTTTCTAATAACATATTGTATGATGAATGGATGTCCATCACTTGCAAAGTTACTAAAAAACCTGTGGGTTAATGAAGAACTCTTTTTCAACGATCCCTACCACTTTCTTTGGGGAACCATCATAAGCCTTATCCATCATGGTGTTTGGTAGCATATGTGTTGAATCAACTGGCATTTCATCCAACATATGTTTTAGGAGTACATTTAAAGTTGAACCATTGTCCACCAATACTTTGCCAATGGTGCAATCCTTGTACCTTATAATGATGTATAGAGGTTTATTATGACTTGTTCCCCCAACATCGAGCTTGTCTATAGTGAAGTATAGGTAATTTATCATATGGATTCTTTCGACCAGATGCTTTATAGTCCTTTGGGCCATTTCTTGGGGCACATATGCCTCTTTCCAAACTTTTTACAGCGCATTATGTTGGGGTTTAGAACTTAGAATAAGAGACATCAGGGATATCTTGGCAGGGGTTTTCTTCAGCTATTTTACCACACTATACTCACTGTGTTTCATTGGTATTAGGAATTCATCGGTTTTGTTCTTCACTCACAGGTTTATTTAGTTCCATACCTTTGATGACATCTACAACCTCTTTGTCTTTGGCCTTTCATTGTTTTTCTAGTTTTTCAGACGTAAAACACCTGCCACTTCAAGTTAATTCATCAATCTCGGTTTGAAACATAAAAGCAGGTCCCTCAACATTAGGTGGATTACTATAGTTACGAGGCAATGCATTATATTTCCCATTATGGGTAAAGGCAGGCCTTGTTAGGATGAGTTTTGATGGATTGCTCTTGGTATGTTGGAGCTTACATACCTCTACCTTCTTCCTTTTAAAGCTTACCATGCCTATGACATCATCCTTTTCCTCCTTTTCTATCTGTAGTAGACCCCCAGTCATCATTTGTATCACTTTTTAGTGAAACTCCTCACATTCATCGATGTTTTGTCTCATTTCTTCGTGGAACATATAAAAGTTATCACTCTTCCTTGAACTTAATTTATTTTTTATTGGCAAGCACCCGACTTACACTAGCATGTCATACAACCTATCCATAGTTACCCTCAAAACCTTTTCTTTCTTCCTTCCAAACTCTACAACATTTACTCTCCCACTATTGGAAACATGATTAGGCAGAGAGTTCAAGAGCAAGAGCTTCCTCTTAAATGCTTAGCAAGTATCAATATTATGGCCATGATTTCCATCATGGTACTCACAGGTTAGCTCTAGTTTGTACCAATTCAAGAAGGGAGGTTTTAGTGGTGGATATGGAAGAGGGGCCACATGACCTATTCTTAGTAATTTTTCATACATCTCTTTTAGGGGCATATGTAGATGCGAGAGTTTTTCTTAGTTTCTTTGGTAAGATCTTTTTGGATTGTTTTTGGCTTGGTTTTCTTGCGGGTCAATGAGATGGTTTACTGGAAGAGGCTTAACATTGATACTGGATATTTGGGGAGACGGGGTTCGGTAGCTTTGGGTTTGGTAATTTTGGTTTTGGTAATTCTTTTTACCCTTATATCCTCCTTCTACATTGCCTACATCAACATCCTTTTTCTTCCTAGTAAACCCTTTCTTCTCGGTAGATTTTGATATTCTACTAGCTTTTATCCCTTGTTTTATTCTGTCAGTAATAATAAACAACATCATAAAAATGTTGGGTGGAGCTTTGTTAATATTGAACTTGTATTGCTTTAAGAAAGCATTAGCAAGATCACTTTATTTTTTTTATCCTTATGTTATCCATAATCATGTACCAGCTTAAAGCAGAACCAATCAAGTTGTTTGGGAAAAAAATGAATGAGCAACTTCTTATCATGTATGATCTCCACCATTTTGTTGTAGTATGACCTCAAGTTTGTATTAAGGCATTCTAGTCCCATGTACTTGATAAATTCTGGCACCCTAAACTTCTTGGGCATCACTACATTTGGCACCAGACATATTTCAGCTGCTCTAACTGAGTCATAAAAGTCAAATCCCTCAACATCCCTTAATCTTTCCTCCAAGGTAGCCCACTTATCTTGATCAAAATGATCAAGGAGTTTAACTCTGTGAGGTTCCTCCATTGTTAGATCTATTATGGATGACACTTAAATAGGCGTAATCGGGTGAGCTATTAAAATGCTCGTTATTTCTTGTGGTTTAGCCGCAAGAGTTTCCCCTAACTTTTGTGAGTCAAGGATAACCAAAACTATTAGTGATAGTAGTATAGTCGACTGTTGACTAGATGTCCCTTCCCCAGACTACACTCATAGGAGTTGCTCGAGTAAACTGGTTATTCGAGCCGTATTATTTTTAACATCTTCTAGCTCTTTTTGGTAGTGGGCCTCTAAGTGATCCCTCTCTTTGTTCTCTATCCTTTTATGAAGCCTAATATTGTAGACTATGACATGGAGACCTATATTTCAAATACTTACCATGAACTTTTCATCATAAATGTAGATGTATATGGATGAACGATTATGCATGATTATTTATGTTAGATATAGATTAGCTATACCCTGGGCTAATATATGGCCACCATTCCTTTATAAACGAGCAGGGTTCTTATCCTTTCGTAGCTACGGAGACAATTTAATTTGAGCCAATATTTAATAAAAATATACTTGTCATAATGAGATATTGCTCAAAAGGTTGAGTCTAAGCTCTTTTCATGAATACTTGATAAAGACTTTTACATTTAAAATCTAGTCTACTCATCATCACTGTTTACAGGGAGAAAAGCAAAGCCATTGTTTTTTATGTCCCTAAAAAAAGCATTACTCTTAGCCCTGCTTTATTGATATCGGTGGACATCCCTTTAACTTGACAGGCATTGTGGTGAATTCTTCGAGCATAGACAGGGGCCTAGTCAATCTGCTTATCCATGTTTCTCATTTTTCCAAGGGGAACATATTGTTCCTATTCAATTAATTGTTGTTAGAGTCAATCATCTGGTTGTGGTGCTTAAGCAGTTTGTTCTTCTTTTCCAAATGTTTTTCCTTGGCCTTTTCTTTGTTGAACTTCTCCTTTAGCAGGTTAATCTCATTTCTCATTTTATCCAAATCAATTTTGAAGACCCTGACAACCTTTTCTTTGGCTTTTGCTTTAGCCAACTCACTTTCCAGCATCACATGCTTCTTGTATACTTTTGTTGTAGCCAACTCTCTTTCCAGCGTCACATGCTTCTTGTATAGCCTTTCATACTACTAAATTTGAGTTTTTAATTCAGCTTAAGTTTTTGAAGACATATCAGTCTTTTCTTGGCAATCATTGAAATTGGATTTCAAAGCCTCTAGCTCTGTACTAGTTTGCATCCAATATGTTCTCAATTCTTCTCGCTCTTTTTTAGCTTGGTTTCTAGCTGTCTTTTCTTCTTATAGTTGCTTCACTAAGGACATGATTTTCTTATTGTTTTCCTCCAACTATTGTTGCTCTATCAACTTTCTCAATCTCTCTTCAGTGAGGATTTACTCCTTAAGGGATATCTACAGGGCTTTGTCAATGCCTACCTCTATTTGGAGTTTTTCTAGTTGTTCTCTCAACTCTTCCTCATTGTTAATACCTTTTCTTTTAGTTAGTTAAATAGCTTACGAAGTCTCGACTACAAATCCAAGAGTCATGGGGATGGTGACTAGTAATAAATTTCTCCATCTTGAATACTTTACACTAGTCTTGCTTGATGTTCTTCACAACTTCTAACGTAGATTGATCATTGAATAACTTAGAGACTTGGGATAACCTGACCGTCCTTGGAACATGCTATATGCCTCGAAGTTGCCTCACAACCAAAACAGGTGCGTAGCTGACATATCTGATCACTCCAATCAAAAACACCCATTGTTTTGTCCCATAACTCATCAAGCAATCTGCTGCTCTCATCCATGAGACTTTTCACTTCACTTCTCTTTGACTTCACTTGCAATTTTACTTTCCAGTTTTCCTCACTCAGGTCCTTTCATTCCTCTTCTTTAACTATATCTCCAATGGTCTTTGACTAAACCACAAGAACTTGTTAAATACTAGCCTCTTTGTTTCTATATGGATAATCAGCCATATGTACAACAATTATTTATAACATCTCATTGATCCTTTGCTAACCCTCCTACAATGGTTGAGTGTTAAGATAGTTTTTGCTAGTATCGCCTCAGTGGAATTTATCTGAGTGTTTTCATATGCAATAAAAGCTGCAACTGCCTCTAAACTGATTACTCTAGTAAGGTTTGGAAATAACACCAATCCAAAAATTCCTAAAGCAAGTATTCTACCCTTTTTTCTAGTAAATCTAAAGTTATTCTTTCTCATTTCGAATCCCTCTTTGATCATCTTCCACTTTTGGTCAGTAGCACTTTGTCGTGCCTTTGGTGAAAGTAGACTTTGGAAGAGTATGGTTTATTGACCGAATTCCCTCAAAATCTATACAAAGTCTACTTTTCTAAAAGTGAAGCACTGGTACTCCGAGTCCTAAAAATGCATCAAGGTCTTAATTGCTAAATTCTGTACGGACACCTTTGTGATTTCCACTATCTTACCATATTTCTTTAAAAACTCATCCTCGCGAATGCTTTTCATGTGTGAGATGAGCTTCTTTAAGTCATTTCCAAAGCAACTCACATTTCTAATGAGTGGCAATTTACTATCATCCAATCTCAGGCAATTTCCTTCTAACAGCTATAGGGATTCAGAATCCAACCCATATTTAATAGAGGTCATCTCTTTAATGGTGGCCATGTTATCAACCTTAAGTCTTGCAATTGAAGATGCTTTTTAAGGTTAAACATGTCTTAATATAACAATGTTTATTCATGGAACATAATTCCTATAGATAGTTTCTATGCCTTTTTACGTGAGATATTGAGGTAGGCATTATGTAGTCTTAAAGGGGTCTCTTATTGTCTTAGTAATTACCCTCGTGAAGGTAATATGGGGGCTCAATAGGTAGTGAGATTGTACACATCCAAATCACTATCAGTCCAAGCACTCAGCAAAGAGTTGGATGGTTTCACGAACTTAAACCCTAACTGAAAGTCATATGGTAAGTATCTACTTCCCCACTTAACCTAAAATTTTCATGTGTGTGCATTTCAAAATGATATATCACAAATAAACTAGTGATGCCTGAAGATATTCATCCATATCCAACTTACATGCATAAGCAGGATAAAACATGCTAAAGTGTAAAAAAAAGAAGTTAAATGCAAAAATTTAAACACATCAAATCAATTAAACCACATAAAACACACAAAGCCTAGTCCAAAACAGTCCAAAAAGAAAGAAATTACCCGGTGGAGTTGCTATTTTGTTGCATATGGACGTGTGGTATAGCGAGATGTCGGGATCGAGGAGTCACCACTTAGTTTTTTGGTTCAAGGTCACTAGGACACCCAAGTGTAGAGCACCTTACCTCAGGTAAGCTGCATTGTTTAGTCTAGATATGGTTTAAAGGTTTTGATGAGTTCTTAACAAATGATCTATGTATGGTTCAAAATAAAGATTTACTCATATGAATAAATCTAACATTTTGAATTTATTATGGGCTCATATGCCAAAATAAATCCTTATGTGAAGGATCCATGTAGATGCCCTATTAAAGTTCACTTATCTTGGAAGGCAAAAGGGTTTTCATAACTCGTATATTATGGTAAAACATACTCCCAATTAAAAGTTTCTAGTCAACTCTTGGTATTTAAATACCAACCTACTTATAGGTCCAACATATATACTAGGATGTTGAGATAACCTTATTGCAACCTTTCTTCCTAACTCCATCATGAGATACTGATTCCAATCTTATTCCATCTCGAAAATTAAATTATTTGATGGTTGTATACCCCTGAGATTGCCATACAATGGTGTGGTCCCCAACACTTCAAATATTTTACAAAAAAACATGCAAAAACAAATTTGAATAATAAAATAAAAAGGGAAAAGACATATTTACCCCTAGAATATACTAGAAACTAGCCAGAATAGTGGCGACGTGTGGCTTACACGTGCTTGTTAAGTGGACGTGATTATGGTTTGTGGATCCATACTACAATGATAAGGGAGGCGATTGAAAAGCTAGATTACGTATGCATTTTTCTCATCTTCCTTTCCATGTCGGTGGTAAAGTCCACTACTATTCTAGGACGACAAACCAAATAAGAGATGTATTAGTTTCTTGTTTTTTTTCTTTGCCGGTGTGAGAGGACCACTAGGCTATTCTGTAGAGAAACACAAGTTATGATGGATAAAGAGAATGTCGAGGGTATGTGTATAAAAAAAGATGGTTGTCGTGTGCTCAAGTGAAGGAGACCTAGTGGATGGGGGAAATTTGGTTAGGTTGGTCAGTTGTGGTGGATAGTTTGGCTAGAAAGAGAGGTGATGGCGTGAAGGATGAGAGAGATGAGAGGGAAATGGGTGGTGACTGTGTGAGAAGAGGGTTTTCTGGCGTTTTTTTAATAATTTTTTCTTCTTTTCTTTTATTTTGCTTTTTCATCTCTCTTTTTGCAGAATCTTGTACTCTGCCTCTATCTTTTTTTCACTTATTTTTTTTTTATTTTTAACCCTTCTCTCAATTTTCTCTCTTTTCCAAAAAAATTTCCTCCCTCTAAAATTTAGTTCCCTTTTCATTATATGGGGTCAAGCTCTATTTATATCCCCTTGTTTTTATTCCCTCTTGTATTGTCTTTTTTTCTACCATTTTCAACTCTTTTTATTTTTTCCATATGTATCCCCTTATCTCTTAGTGTTGACCTTTGGGTCACATATTCAAATTTTTATATATTTTGATGATAACAATTAAATAGAAAATGGACTAACATTTTCTTGTTGAGAATAAGTTTAAACATGTTTATTCAAAGAACATATCGAAAAGCAAAATGGAAAGAAGTCCAAGAACAAAGCAAGTGAAGTGATGCAACCATATTATTCGATAGTTTTACCCACATTTAACTGGTGTTTTGCCTATGTTTTATATATATAATGCCTTGATATTCTTTGTTTTATATTTTGAAGGCACTTTTGGATGAAAGATGCAAAGAGTAAATTGGAGAAATTTGGCAGATTTGACCTTCAGTTGATGTTTTGTGTAGAGCGTGAGCTCTAGAGGTTGAAATGAAGTGATTCTAGTGGCATTAAAAAGCTAACATCCATACTTTTCTGGACATCTAAGCCAATAAAATAAAATAAGGAAGAGCATGGAAATCGCAGCCTTCAAAGTCAAATCTCGCAATCTGCCAATGTTGACCTTTGGCCATTCCGACTTAAGTATCTTCAGCTACAAAAGTTCATTTGATGCAACCTCAAATGTTTTGGATTTCTAACTCAAATACCTATCCATGTATTCAGCAAAAACAGATCTCATATGAGGGAGATATGATTTTTCTAAGATGATAAATGAATTCTGCCAGCAAATAGGTTTTGTGAAGAAACGAGTCCAAATTGCATCATGAAGCATCCAAACTAACATCCAAGTTTTATTTCAACAATTTAGCCCCTCTAAGTCAAAACTTGAAGATTTCATGCAAGGCTATTTCTCATTTTTTAAGAAAATAGTTATTGAAGTATTTAAATGTAAACTGTCTACTTAAGGGAAGACTATTTTGTAAAATAGATACTAGGGTTTCCTAGGATATAAAAAGAATGAGAGAAGTGAACACAAAAAGGGCCAGCCAAGAGAGAAAAACGCCCCCTTCCTCTAAGAAACCGGAAATCATGCATTCCTTCTTTTTGATTAGTTGTTCAACAAACATGCAAGGCTAAACTCTTTTTCTTGGTTGCAAGGACACAGAAACCTTCGCATTTTAAGAACTATGAGATCTATTTTACCTTTTTCTTTCCAATTTATATGATGAATAAATATGTTTGTTCTTCTATGCTTATTTCATGTGATTGTTTATTTTAACTGTTAGAGCGAACTCTAAGTTATTATTGTGACAAATCTATTGCTCAGTTCACTATCAAAACCAGAGTTGTAGTATATAAACTTGTGAAGCAACTGAGATTAATAATTATGGTGGATCCAGATTAGTAATCTTAGGGAGAACATTTAATAGATGTAATCAAACATGGACTGCGAATAGTTATGTTGTCTTGATTAATCAACTTATCTAGTTCTTAAGGCTGTCATTGAATTAAATTACTAGTACGAACATTGTGGTTGTTTGATGGTTAGGATTAGTTATACAGTGGATTTGTTAACTAATCAACATAAGAAAAGATAGATATTCAGAGTATAAATTGACGTCTCGTTTCTATGATTAGTTCTGATATCCGTAGGTGGATCTTTGTTTGCGACCAACGTTTGTTCTATTGATAATTTTCTGATTTTATTTACTTTTGCTTGATAGTTTTATGTTTTCTTTTTCTTTAGCCTAGATAACTTCCAAACCCCCTGAAATTGCATATCATATAGCATAAAAATCTGACTTGAACCTTCCTTGTGGGATCGACCCCTTGCTTGCTCTATATTATCTTGTGTGTTGTGTTTTAAGCTAGGATAATTAATTTGTGTGACCGTCACATCGCAACATGAAGACTTAGAATTAAGTATTTATTTTAGTTCAATGTGTAAATGTTTATATCTTATCTTGATTTCATAATTAAAATGAACTAACACACTTCACTATACATGCATTAATAGGATTGATATTGGTTCAAGAATTCTCCGCGTAGAAATCTATCAAAACTAGAAATTTGTTGGAAGCAGTCGGCTGTATGGTGATACCAAATGAACTAGTCAATCGCTTGTTCTTCAGTAATGAAAACTTGGAAATTATGTAGGAACCAGTCAATTGCTTGTTCATCAGTGATGAACACTTGGAAACTATGTAGGAAACGGTCAACCAATTGGCTTGACCAATATGAACCGGTAGATTACTTTGGTCGTCAGTGGTATTCCAATAGCTATAAACGACTAGTTTATTTTGAAAACTTATAAATAGCTATCTTAATTTTAGAAATAAAAGAGAAAAACAAACATATATGATATAAAGACTATTATCACGTGAAAAACAAACTAGAAATCATACTCTAAGTTGTGCTAATTTGAACCTTCATATCCAAGCACTAAAGTATTCATTCCCATACTCACTACACTTAAACACTTTTAAATATACTAAGTGTTATTAAGAAAGTTATAGAGATACAAGTTTCAATTGTATTATCCACTATTTGAGAGTTTTTTATTGTAAACAAAAACCAAAATTGTAAACCTTAGAGAGTTACGTAAAAACTCTTGGCATTGGTGAGAGAATATCACCAAGGAAAAATCTTGAAGAGGGAATATCTTCAAGTGGGAAAAATATTGGAGAATGTATATCTCCAAGTGGATAAAAATCTTAAAGAAGAGTTTTTCTTCAAGTGGTGAAAAAGGGCTTGGTGTGGATTCATCAAAGACATTGCACTCTTAAGCTTGGACTAGTAAGAGAATACAATATTCAAGCACGATTTAGTACTTGAGGTGTGGATGTAGGTTTGCCGAACCACGTTAAAACAAGTTTTCAATTTCTCTCCCTTACCTATTTATTTTAAGCACTTTAATTTTATTGTTGGTTATTGAGTTTAATTTAATTAAATTGCATTATTTGTTAGTATTAGTGAAATACCTATTCACCCCTTTAGGTGTTATTGTTGCCTTAATTCTAGAACAACAATTGGTATCAAAGCTTAGTTCTCATATATATAAGTTTACTTAGACTTTTAGTAGAATGATAACCACTAGTTATAAACTTTAAAATAAAGGATCATCCAATACTAGACCATCTTTCTTTGATGGAAATGATTACACATATTGAAAGGCCAGGATGATTATCTATATTCAATCAATTGAATATGATTTATGGTTATCTATAGAAAATGGACCCTATAGACCTATCAAAACCAAAAATGGTATTTCAATTACTAAAGCTAGGAATGAGTATACAGATGATGATGAAAATTTGTTTTCTATGGATGCTAAAGCTATGAATATTTTGTATTGTGTATTAAGTATAAGCAAAGTTAATAGAATTAGATCTTGCAAAAATACTAGGGATATATGGCATGCTTTAGAAATATGATGAGGTATAACAACCAACTTAATCCTAATATGAAGTTAGCCATACTTAATGCAGTCAAAAAAGCATTGAATCTGATTATTTATATACTTTAAGTAATTACTCATTTATATATATTGATGTTTGTGTTATCTAGAACTTCAATTTTGGCCTTTAATTTAATTTGGCATTTCTTATTCTTTGAGGGTTGTTCCAAGTATTTAATCTATTTTCATTTTTGTATTAGGGGTAGGTTTTGACTGATATATATTAATATAATTTCCAATTAAGAAATCAATTCAGATTTCTTTTTTATGAACTAATTTTCTTTCATCTAGCTGAAATATATCAACAACCTTCGTCTGCATGAACGAAATCACGAACCCATTAATGTTTGTGCTACATCAGATGGTATCAGAGCCTAATTTTAAGATGGTTGGGTAAGGTAATGATGATGAAGATCATCTTACTAGGTTGGAGTAGGGAGTAAAAGGAACAACTAGGAGCATTGAGATGTTCACTGAACTTGTTAGAGGGGTGCAAGACAACGCTTCAGCCTCACAAGTCCAAAGGGTAGCCTTCATGGTTGTAAGGAGAAGGTCAAGCCTGTGTGAGGAAAATGTTGCTCCTCTATATATTGACCCAAAAGATGAAAATAAAAAGGAATTGGAAGCAAATTTCAAACCACGTGCAAGGAATAGAGTCCGGTAAGGTGACTCGTACAAAATGAAGGTTGATTTACCCTCTTTCAATGGGGTGGTGGACATTGAACAATTTCTTGATTGGATATATAAAGTAGAGTGTTTTTTTTATTTATCAAAATGTAAGTATATATAGCAGATAAAAAAATATACAAGATTTGCAAAAAGGGAACAAACTCCTTGATAAAACTTATACAACAAAGCCAAAAGAATTACAAACAGCTAAAAGAGTTAGCTGACAATGGTTAGAAGAGGAATCAAATCAAAGACAAGGTGCCCCACCTAACACACAACAAAAAATAAAGCAAAAGGCATCACCAGCCATATCAATCAACCAAAGCAAACCCTCCATCAATACAACTATCTAGCAAGCCAGCAGATAAGACATCACAAGCAGCCATAATCGAAAGATGGCAACACCTAACTAAGACTGCAACCCATCCAAGAAAAGCCATCACCAGAAGCAAAAGAACACTGGCAACCCCAACAAACAAAATAACAACCACCTTGAAAGATAATCTATTCATGAAAATACAGAACTATGTAAAAGAGAATATGGAATTTGCAAAAAATAAGAGATACAAGAGTGCAAGAATTATCAAATACCCTCTTGTTTCTCTCTTCCCAAATCAAGTAGATCAAAATATCAAGGGAAACTCTACGTGTTTTGCCAACAAAATTGTTTCTGCCAGAAAGAAAGCCACGGATTGCACTATTAATGGTTGACATGCTCCTGTGCAGCTGAAGCCATGATTTTGCCATCCTTCAAAGTAGAGAAGTCCAAGGATAGCTGAAAAATAAATGATTGTGGGTGTCTTCATCAAGTCGGTTGAAAACACACAAAGGGTCAATATCCTGGAACTGAAGCCTGTCATGAGTGCGAAGCTTCCCAGTAACTGCCTGCCATAAAATGAAATTATACCTTGGCAAAGACCAAGTTTCCCAAACCACCTTAGCCCAAAGGACAAGATCATATTTGAAATGCAAGAAATCATAGGATTGAGCAGTATAAGGAAGTTCTTCACTGCTCCAAGAGTCATTAGTGCAATAGCTTAGTGCTGGCCACCACAGTCCGCAACAAACTGGTCCTTAAAAGAGATAATAGACTTCCATACTAGTGAAGAGGTTCGCAGAGATAAAGCATCCCAAACAGAGACATTAAGAAGATAATAATGATGAATCCACTATATCCAAATAGAATTAGTTTTGAGGTGGATGTTCCACAGTTGCTTAGCAAGGAAACATTTGTTGCGAGCTTTGATATCGAACAAACCTAAGCCCCCTTCTTTCTTGGGCAGGCAGAAACTTTCCAAGCAAACAGGGTAGATTTACTCTTCAAAATATCACCAGTCCATAGAAAATTTCTACAAATGCAGACAATCTGCTTGATAACTATGTCCTGCAAGGGAAAAATGCTTAGCCAAAAGTGCACCATATGGAAAAGAACTGATTTGATCAACTCGACTTGCCCAGCATAGCCGAGATGCTTCCCCAGCCATCACTGAACTGCTGATACCAATTTTTGCAATAAAGGAGAGAATTGGCTAGCTAGCCTATGGGGATGAGAGGAACACCAAGATATCAGAAGGGGAAGGAACCTTCAACGAAGCCCATGTCCTGAAGAATAACATGCTTGATCTGCTCTCCAACTCTACCAAAATAAATTAAAGATTTTTCTTTGTTTATAGCCAACCTAGAGATGTGCCCAAATAATATGAGTTGCTGAAATAAACAAGAGACAAACTGCCTATCTCCTCCAGAGAGCAAAATGATATCATTCACAAAGGCTAGGTGACTTATACCATGAGCACCACACTTTGGGTGAAAGTGAAAACTAGAGCTTATAGAGGCCATCCTAAGCATCCTGGAAAAGTATTCCATACAAGAGATAAAGAGATAAGGGGATAAAAGATCACCTTGACGCACCCCATTCTTCCCCTGAAAGAAGCCATATATCATATATGTTACCATTGACAGTAATAGAAAAGGAGGTAGTTTCCACACACTGCATAATTAAATGCACAAAACAGCTTGGGAAACTAAAAGACAATAGGAGCTGTTCAGGAAAGGCCATTAGATAAAGTCAAACCTTTTTTAAAATCAATTTTCATCAAACATCTGGGTGAAACACGCTTACACTCATATAGCCGAAGAAGCTCTTGGAGAAGATGGATATTGTCAGCCATCAATCTACCTCTCAGGAAAGCATTTTGCAATGGGTTAATAATATCCGCAAGAGCAATAACAAATCTTGTAGAGAGAATCTTAGAAATCACCTTCTATACCATATTGCAGCAAGAAATAGGTATGAAATCAGTAACCGAAGAAGCATTTGTAGATTTGGGAATGAGAGCAATGATGGAGTGATTAATCTGCTTAAGAAGGTTTCCAGAAGCAAAGAAGTCATGAACTGCCAGACAGAGGTCTCCACCAATAATGTCCCAGGATTTTTTAAAGAAAAATAAGGTATAGCCATCCGGCCCAAGAGCTTTGTCATCATCAATGTTGAATAATGCTTGCTTGATAATGTCATTGATGACTAGAGCAAGGAGAGATGCATGAGAAGTAGGATCAAGACAAGGGCCAGACTGAAAGACTTCAACATCCAATGGAAGAGTGTCCTTGTAAGAGCCAATCAAGTCCCTAAAATAACAAACAAAAGCATCCCTGACTTCATCAATTGAAGTAGTAAAGGAACCATCACCAAGCTGAATAGCAAAGATGGAATTCTTGCGATGCTGCCGGCTCAAAAGAGTATGAAAGATGGATGAGCCTTCATCACATTCTCTGAAGAAATTACATTTGAGCTTTTGAGCAAAGAACAATCTCTCAGTTGATTTGAGATTGAAAAGCTTCTGGCAAAGCTGCTTATCCAAATCTTGATGTTGAATATTATCCTTATCATAATGAAAGGCAGTTTGGCGAGCTTCTAATTCCATTTCTACTCTAGAAACCCTTTCTGAGATGTGGCTGAAATAAAGCTTATTTAGTTCCTTCAAGTAGAGTGTTTCTTTGATATTATAAGAGTTAAACCTAAATGCAAGGTGGATTTTATAGCCTACAAATTACGTGGAGATGTTGGAGCATTGTGGTAGTGTCACCAAGATTTGCTGAGATTAAGAGGACAACCCCTGATTCAAAATTAGGATCAGACGAAGTCGCTATTAAAGGGTTGTTTTCTACCATTTGACTATGAACAATCCTTTTTCCAACAACTTTAAAACGGTTACCAAGGTACACGTTCAATTTCTGCCTATACCGAAGAGTTCTTATAATTGCAAGCTAGATGTAATTTGAAAAAAACTATAGACCAACAAGTTGCGCGTTATGTAAATGGGCTGAATTATGGTGTTCAAGACTGTTTGGCTATAGAAAGAATATGTTCAGTTGATCAAGATTAGAATTTAGCATTAAGAGCATAACACATCATGCAATCAGAGAAAACACTAAGAAGTCCTATGAACCAACGGTTCAACCATAAAAATAAAGCTTCATCAAGTAGAATCGAATGCAAACCTATAGATTTATAGGGTAGAAGAGTTGAATCTAAAAAGCTAGAACTGAAATACAAGCAAAGAGTAATACAAGGAATTCAGTGTTTCACGTGCAATGAGATAGGACACAGATCTAGTGATTGCCTTGATCGCAAATTTGCCAATGTCATTCAATGTGAGTTTGAGGAGGACTATGATGAGCAAAAAATAGTTGATGATTATTGTAACTATGAAGTGGATAAGGAGAATAGTGAGGAAGTGGTATGCGTTGTCAAGAGGCTGTTATACACTTTAACACAATCAAATGAGACACAACGTAATCAGATCTTAAAGGAAAATGTTTTATAGCTAAAAATTTTGTAAGCTTGTGACTGATAACTTTAGTTGTGAGAATTTGGTTTCACAAAGCCTTGTTGAACATCTTAAGCTTAAAACACAGCTGCATCCAGCCCCATATAGCATTGGTTGGATAAAGAAGGGGCCTAGCATAAAAATTACACAACAATGCTATTTACCATTGTCTTTGGGAAAGACTTATAAATCTGAAGTTCTTTGTGATGTTGTGGAGGCTCTCATACTACCTGCACCTAAGGAGGTTTAAGGCTTATTGGCAGAATTTGATGATGTAATGGTAGAACCAACATAATTACCTCTAATGCAAGATATCCAACATCACATTGATTTTATTCTTAGAGCTAATGGTTAGTACTTAAAAGTGCATTTTTATCAAGGTTTTATATTATCATATTGCACTTAAAGTATCATTAAATTCCCTAACGTAAGCATGTTTTATAATAACAAGTCTGATAACTTAAGATATCTTTAATTTATGGTAAATGCTCATTTTGAATACAGGCATATCTCATAATTTAAAGGATTGATTGATGTGTTTAACTATTGAAAGTGAAAAATCAAAGAGAGGGCTAAGCTTAAAGAAGAGATGTTGGTTTAATTCAAATTGGAACATCATTTGGTTATTGGATCATTACTGGAGCTGTAGAACATGAATTTATGTCTGGTTTATATGGATGGAAAGCTAAGACATAGGCCTAAAACTTTCATGAAGAGTGCAAGATTCAAAACGGCTGTTTTCAAGTTCCAACTGTAGAAACGAAAGAGAATTTGTCCTACAACACAGACATTGTTCAGTGTTCAGCTCATATCTCGAGTTCTAGAAGTCCAAATGAGTTCATTCTTGTTTTGTTGGAAAGTTGAGACAAATTCTCAGAACTTTCATGAGGATTATCTGTTCAAATTCTGATGATATTAATGACGTTGTGTTTAGACAAGAAGATAATGGTTGTCACCAAGTTAAGAGGTGGCCACCCACTCAATAATTAGTCATCAAATCAATAGTTCCGAATTTTAGCCTATAAAAGGAGGCATTTTCCATACATTTAGACATCTTGGTTTCAGATCAAGATCATATTCTTGCTTTTTTTCTTTGTATTTTTGTAATGTTTAAGTTTTGCTTTCATTAATCTCTTATTTATGCTTTTCATCATAACTATATTCTTATCTAGTTTATTTATGTTTCTCTTCTTTATAATGTTTAGCTAAGTTTATTATGTTAAGGAGAAAAGGTTTCACTAATGGTGTTAGAATATGTGTAACATAAACTCAACATGGAGTTCAATGTTTATATCCAAGAAAGTTTGTTATTAACATGTCTTATCTTTTTATCTTACTAATTCTTAATACCTTGCTTGATAAATGACTAATCTAGATTTGTGTTGTATAACCCTAGGTACAACAAATACTTGGCACTTTCGTAACCTACTGTATGGTATAACCGACACCTGTGCTATGAAAGGAACTTGATTTGTTGTTAACATAAGTTAACATCATGAATTCCTGACAATATTTAAAAGTATGGTGTTACTAAAATAAGATAATTAATATGATCATTTTAAAAATTTATAATGAACTATTAAGGATAAATCATCCGATTGGAACCTCTTTTGTGTGTGGTTTCCAGTTGATTAATAAAAAGAGTTTATACTATACTTATTTCTAATACTATTAATGGATCCTCTAACCTTGACAATTGCTTTTATCTTTGATTAATACTCACATCAATATCACATCTTAAAAGTTCTCTTCAACTCTTTTACATTTGTTATTTATAATTTTATATAGTTCACCTCCTTGTGGTTCGACCCCGGTCTTGTCGAGTTATTTATTACTTCGACACTCCTGCACTTGGGATAAATTTCAGGACCTTTGATGAATAATTCTTCTAAACTTTTCAATTTAATGTGTGAGCAAGATTTTTGCATTCTTTGGTTCTTGAACGAACTAAATCTGACGTATCGAAGATTAACTGGCTTCGTGGTGTCTTTCGATTTCATTCCAATATTGTTGGTGCCTTAGGCCAGGTTTTCATTGTGTCACTCTCCTATCACATCTTTTTCAGCTTTTTGGGATTAGATCTTAATCTTGATTGTAAGTTGTGTGACCATATGATCATGAGGTTCGCATCAGTTGGTATCAAAGCAAGGCTCCGATAATAGATCATATCCTTTTGAAATTTTTGTTTTCCTAGTGTTCATTAATTTTTTTCAGTGTTCACATCAATCCTTTTCTTTTTTGTGTCTATGGCATACTATTGTCTCTAAACATATCAGTAGCATAAAAGTAAAAAACAAAGAGAAAAAAAAGATGTTATTCAAAGCTTGTTGCAATTCTGCCACAGAAACATAATTCTTAAAGAACCTTAAGCAAAGCACCTCAGGATTAATTGAAATTTCATATACTACTTACTAGGGGTGAAATCACACTACATATTAAATTTTGCCTTATTTAGATATTGTTTTCTTGAGTTTTCAATTTGGGGTTTAATTATGCCGCAAATTGATCATACACGGGTATTGATACCTAGGCATAAGAGAACAACCTATAAACTAAAATCTATAGTTTGTTGGGTGTTAAGATATTACATATTGAATTTCATATCATTCCAATATCATTAGGTCTGTGTTTGAATTTAGGTGCTTTAAAATTTTGTAACAATCAGATTTGCATCAAGTTCCAAAATATGTCTGTCTACTATTTGTTTCAACCAAATCAGTTTCTAGAATGGTTTGACTCTATGACTGTTACAATGTCGCAATCACACAAATTAATTATCCTATCTTAAACAAACAAGATAGTATAGAGCAAGCAGGGGGTCAATCCCACAAAGAAGATATAGTTCAGGTCTTTATGTTAGATGATTTAAAGTTGGGGGGGTTTGAGGTTATCTAGACTATGTTATGGTAAATAGAATAAAAAAATCAGGCTAAATTAAATAAATCCAAAACTTATCAAGAGAAAAACCTTGGTCTCAAGTAAACATCCACCTACGGAAATCAAAATTGATCAATGAAATGATACGTTAATTTATATTATAAATATCTATATTTCTTTAACATTAGTTAATTTACTGATCCACAGTGTAACTAACCCTAACCACTAAACAACCACAGTGTTTGCACTAGTAATTTAATTCGATGGCAACCTAAAGAACTAGATAGGTTGATAAATCTAGATAACATAATTGTCTGCAGTCTATATTTGATTTAATTGAATGTTTTCCCTAAAGATTAACAACATAGATCCGCCATAATTATTAAACCTAGTCGCTTCATAAATTCAAATATCACAACTCCGGTTTTAATAGCAAACTTAGCAGTAGATTGATTTAGAATAATAATTTAGAGTCTGCTTTAATAATTAAACTAAACAATTATAGGAAATAAGCATAGGAAAACATTCATGCTCATCATATAAACTGAAAAGAAAAGATAGAATAGATCTCACAGTTTTTGAAATCCGAAGATTTATGTTTTCCTATGCTTTTCTTTTCTTAGCCTTGCATGTTTATTGAAAAACTATACCTGAGATCTATCATATCTTTTCTTTTCCTATGCTTCTCATCCTTTCAACCAAGAAAAATAACTTAGCTTTACATGTCTATTAAAAAACCAATGAATAGAACAAATAAGAGAATAATTTCATGTATAGGAGAAAAGGTTGGAGTTTTTCTTCTTCTTTTTAGCTGGCCCCCTGTAAATCCTGAGAAAAAAACCAAAGCTGGATTAAATTAAATAAAATAAACTAAACTAAAAAGAAGTGGGGCCAAAAACAAATACACTTAAAGAAAATGGGGTCTAAATGCAAATAAGAATAATTATAGAGCATAAATACTCCTATTCTCACCAAAAACAGATCTGCAGCTACGTAAAGAAAGAAAAGAGGGAGTTTTTATATCTATTTTTACAAATTAAGAGAGAAACACCAAAATTTCAAGAACCCATCCTAGATTGAGGGTTATAGGTAAAATAAACCCTGGTGGGAAAGGGATTAACAAGAAAAATTGAACAAGAAGAGAAGAGGGGAGGGTTGGCTGTCATTAGAAAGAAAAGGAGGGATCGAAGCTTGATTCGCACCAGGTAAGATATTCTAAACCTGGTTTATGAGTCATTTCAAGTCGATTATGAATTGATGCCTGGATGTTAATTTATATATTGAGTTCTTAGACTTGAATTGAGGAAAAAGTATGAGTTGTTAAAGTAAAGAACTTCATGTGTTGTGTGTAAATGGAAAGGTTGATGAATCTGGACAGTTTCGTCTCTTGACCTTCAAGGAGATTTTGGGTAGGAGAATGAAGGAATTAGGATCAAGTTCCTTTATAGAAATTGTAGTTTTGGATGTTTACTAACTACTGAAATTGGTCTTGCTCAATTTGGAGTCATAGAACTCCAGTTATGGGTAACCAACCGAGATTGGGTCATGACAGACCCTATAGGGTAGCAGGTCTGGTTCATTGATGAGCAATTTTGACTATCTTAGAGGCAGAACTGGGTTCTTCTCAAAACATAGAACTTGTACTCATGTCTTACCTTTCAAACGCCACAAATGTTGCTTGAATCGGAGTTCTATAACTCCAGATATAGTTAAAAATCTGAGGAGAGGTCAGATAGTAACAGTTCAAAAATGGACAGTAACAGTTGGACAGTAACAGTCCAAGTGTTTGTTGATGAGCGATTTTGACTATCTTAGAGGCAGAATTGGGTTATTCTCAAAATATAGAACTTGTAGGCTCATGTTTTACCTTTCCAACGCCACAAATTTCACTTGAATCGGAGTTCTATAACTTCAGATATAGTTAAAAATCTGAGGAGAGGTCAGACAGTAACAGTTCAAAAATGAGGCAGTAACAGTTGGACAGTGATAGTCCCAAATATAAAGAAAGGAATGATAACTAGGATTGGACAAAGAATGACAGTAATAATGAGTGAAATGAGAAAAACATAAAGTACTAAGAAATGATTAAAAGAAAGACTTATTGGTTGTTGATATGGTTATTATAAAACATATCCTTGAGTGAGGAAAATTTATGAGATAAACCTGTGATTTGCAGGAGGGACCACAGGCGTGGTGCAACAGCAGCAGTAGGGGAGCACGAGTAGAGCTTCTATTGCAGGTAGGTGATTCACACCTATGCTTTCTAGTTAAATTCCATGATTTAATATATTATTGATGTTAAATGTGAATTACTGAATGTATGTGTATTCAAGGTGAAAAGTTGTTATGTGAATTGCCAAGTGATGAAATTATCACTGACAAAGGAAATATAAGGAGTGTGATTTGAGGCATAAATTAGCATACATTGAGTGTATGTTAGGATCCCGGGTAGGGGGATCACCATGTATTGTCTAGCATACATTGAGTGTATGTTAGGATCCCGGGTAGGGGGATCACCATGTATTGTCTAGCATACATTGAGTGTATGTTAGGATCCTGGGTAAGGGGATCGCCATGTATTGGCTAGCATACATTGAGTGTATGTTAGGATCCCGGGTAAGGGGATCTCCATATATTGGCTAACATACATTCAGTGTATGTTAGGATCCCGGGTAAGGGGATCACCATGTATTGGCTAGCATACATTTAGTGTATGTTAGGATCCCGGGTAAGGGGATCGCCACGAATGGACTAGCATAGATTTAGTGTATGTTAGGATCCCGGGTAAGGGGATCTCCATGTATTGGCTAGCATACATTTAGTGTATGTTAGGATCCCTGGTAAGGGGATCGCCACGAATGGACTAGCATACATTTAGTGTATGTTAGGATCCCGGGTAAAGGGATCGCCTTACATCGACTCCTATAGGGTGGTGATGACGATACCAGTGAAATTGGTATCGGTAATGTGATAAGCAAAAGTAATCACGTTGATCTTATAAGGTCTGGAATGAAGGTTGATAGTGGCAGAGGGAACGGTTATTAATAGTTTGAATAAGGAAGAGATTTTAATAAAAAAACTGGAAGGGAGAAGTAAATGAAATATGAATGCATGTTACCCTGTTGAAATTATTAGATATTCATATTGTTATATTTATTGTGATATTCACCTTGCAATAATATGTATTTTGTTTCAGGATCATCGCATGCACGAAAGGAGTAGATCCTAGCTTATGTTCCCTTCTTGAAATCTAGGTTTTAGGGAGTATACCCTTGTATTTTGTAAACATGAAAATGTTTGTATAACTTAATTTGTATAATAAATGTTTAAACTTGATTGGATAAATTTAACGCTGTAGTTCATATAACCATATTTCATGTCGATGTATTTATATTTATTTAATTATCCATCCATAATGATATTTTGTTATATAATGCATATCATAAATATTATGGTTGATAGGTGTGAGTATAATTGTGGAATTGAAACCCAGGATGATTGGGTCGAGAATTAAGTTATGAGATGCGAACTGTTAGAAGTGTAAACAGGTTACATGTTGGTAACTTAGGACCTTCCGGTATAGGGGGTACTTCGTCGAAATTCCGGTAGATGTTAATACGAAGACCATGAATATATATATACAAAAAAAAAATTTAAGTACTATGTTTTTTTATTGACATGAGATTGTTGTTTTATCCCAGAAATGGGGGATGTTACACCCCCTCTCTTTCTTTCTCTCTTTCTTTTTATTTGATAGGAAACTCTAATCCCCTCATCCCTCCAATTCTTTTGTATTCTCCCAAGAAATATATATATAACATGAACAAAATACCAGGTAAATGTGGATAAAACTATCGAATAATATGGTTGCATCAGTGACATCGAAAGCAAATAACAACTTTCAGATACAAGCTTTCACCAAACAACTTGAGCTGCTGACTAGGGTGATGAATGATCTAAAAGATGATATAGCTTTGATGAAGCAATAGATTAGTGGGGCTAATCATAGATGATTCAATATGAGTAAGGAAAAGAAATGGAGGTTACAAGTTTTAAATGTTTATGATCATAATACTCATATGAGGTTAGATAAAGAGCGCGAGGCTAAACTACTTGCAAAGATTTATAAAGAAACTAATGAATAACATGAAGAATGGAGAGCTTCAGTTCAATGCCAAAAGGATGAAAAACAAAAGAGAGCAATAGTGGTTATCATTCAAAAATATATAAGCAAGTGGATGGCAAGACGTGCTTATTTGAAATTATTATTGGCTACTACTTTCATACAATATTGTTGGATGCAGGTGTGTGCAAGAAAAAAACTTCAAAGGCTTCAACAAGATGCTAAGGAATTGTCCATTAAACTTGGTGATTCGATCCAAAAAGGGTCAGATTTAAATTTTGGCGTAAAATTTCTTACAGTCCAGTTTTATGCTATTGAGCATAACTCTAAACCAAACTGTTGGATCGATCTGAAACATTACCAAAAGATTCAAGATGTAGTTTGCTATGTTGAGGTATAATTTCAGGTGAATCGGAGTTCAGAAAGGACTTGCGATATAGGTCAGAATAGGCATTTTGGGATCAGATCTCAATCTTGATTATGGATTGCGTGACCACATGATCACGAGGTTCACATCATCTTCCATATACTTGGGATGTAACACATCAACTAAGCTTGATATGAATAAAAATAATAAGAATATAGACATCATCAGATATCAAGGTATTATCATTTCTCTTCTAGTTAATTGCAAATAGACTCGATATTATGTTTTGTGTGTCTATGTGCACATTTTCAAGCTTGCTTGCCTTGGAAAATTACATGTTAGTGCCATAAAATATTTTTTTCAAATTGCATGGTACAATTGATTTATGGTTATGGAATCTGAAATGAAGAGAGTTAAACTTGATTAGTTATTTGGATGCGCTTTTTTTTTTTTATTAACATGTTGATTTTGATAAGCCTTTAAGTAAGGATTGTTTTTGTGAAATTCAAAGGAATTTAGGTTTTATTCATGCTAAAGATGCTTGAGGTATTATTTTTGTGTATACATTATTGGAAATAAGTTGGACATGTTTAAGTGATAAAATGCATACCCTTTTGGCATGAATTATTTGTTCTGTTGCAAAATTCACTGATAGTACAAGTCTAAGATGAACTGATTAATTGATTTGTAATAGCCAGTTCAACCCCTAATTGGTTGAGCTAGAAAAAAAAAGCACCGCTACTGGATGGATAGTAATTTTTTATATTTCAATCGGATTTAGTTTTTCAGTCAACAAGTTGGACAAAAAGATGTATTTAGACTTATAAAACACTTTTGAAAGATAAAATTTAGAAATTTTTAAGGTTTAAGTGAACTGGTCAACTAGTACATACAACTAGATCAACTAGCTGACCGATTGAGCTAGAGCATTGGAAGCAAGGCTACTGCGTTATTTTTAAGATTTTGACCCTTTTATTTCTTTGCTTTTTAGACTTAATTTTTACATGAAAAGTTTCCATTTTAAGTGCAAAGAAAGGATCAAAAGAGAATTTTGAAAGATTCTCGTTTTAGGTTTCAACCAGTCGACTGATTGAACTTAACCCAAAGCAATCAGTTGCTCAATAGTGTGTGCGTGTGTTAGTTTCTAGCAGAAGAACAAAAATTACCAAATAGAAAGACCCTAACCGTTACTCTTCCCTCAAATTCACTAAAAATCCACTAAATTTAGCCCAATTGAAGTCAATTTCTTGGAAAATAAAGAGTAATGGCACAAAAGAAGAGCTCTAGAGATGTGGAATCAAGGAGTAAACACGTCAATGATCCCACCTTCTATGAAGGTGACAACATTTAAAGGTCTTGAAGCTCTTTCTCAAATCAATCTAGTGTTATAAAAAGAGGCTTAGGACTTGGTTTATGTGCATTTAGAATAGATACAATCTTTGAACATATGGGTTGGAGTACTTTGTATTATTTTAAAAAACCAACATATCCACAATTAATTAGGATGTTCTTTGCAAACATGAGAATTAATATGGAGTCTATGTTTGTTGGTAGTTTACAAAACAAACATATTGAATTTGATTGTGACACTTTAACTAAGATACTAAGTATATATAATGAAGGACCTAGAGTGTTTGACGTTAACTCAATACCTACCATAAAGGGATTTACATATGATGAGGTTGCGGTATTACATGCTGGTAGATACAATTTTGTTTTTAAAGCAAAAATTAAGAGCCAAGTCTTGCTTTTAAGACCAAGAATTTTGCATAGAATCATAGCACACAATATTTTTCCCAAGAAGGGGCATTTTGATGAAGTAACATTTATGAATTTGTGCTTAATTGACTATATAATTAGAGGTTGTCAAATTAATTTATCTTATATCATGATGAGAAATTTGATCATGGCACATGATCAAAAGCAAAAATCCCTTTCCTATGGTCAATGCCTTACTACCATCTTTATCCATTTTGAGATTTTGTTGACAATTATGGATAGGATACTGTATTCACCTTTTATAAAGATAGACAATAAAACCCTTACCAAAACAAAATTTGTGTTGAATTAGGATGGGGCATGGGTTTCTAGAGACCAAATTGGGGTTCATGCTAAGGGAAAACATGATGAGGAAGAACAACAACGCGTTTGTAGTGATGATGAGTTTGAAACAATGTTTGGTATGAGTACTTGCAAGTCTAAGGTAGATGATCTACTGCAGAATATTGAAAGTCAAGTGCATCATATACAAGAGGATGTGCGTCATATATGCGATACATAACAGATAAGAGATATGATGGCTAATTGATGAGCCACGAAGTGAACCACGAAGATCTGCAAGGGTAGCAGTAAAAAACCCAAAGTATTTCGATTAATTGTTTGCTGTCACGCATGGACCTGTGACCAAGGACATGGTCTAACTTGTTAGTCATGCCCACAAAGCATACATGCTTAAGAATAGGTCTATGTGCTTAAGAATAGGTCTATTAGTTATTTGACTTTCAATAATGCCGAAGTGGTTGATTGCCAGTAGAAGGTAGTGTCCTGATTCTGAGGGATACGATCTCAGAATTAGGAATGTTTGTTAGTTTCTTTCCTATATAAAAAGACCCTTTGGGAAATCAGAAAAGGGCAACTTATTTCATTCAAATACAATTCTTGAGGTTAATTCTCACCCGAAGTAGAATAAATTCTGCATTACATAGTCATAGCTTGATTGGGACCTATCAGTGCAGGATCATGATTTTATTGAGTTGAATTAATGAAATGATAAAATATTGAGTAATTAAATGGTTGGGCCTAGAAGGAAGAAATTGTAAATTGTATGAAATTGTATGAAATTGTATAAAATTGAATATAAATTGAATGATGAACTATTTTGTTATGCTTGATTTATGTTAAGTGACATTTTAGATAAATAAATAACATTTGGAATAATTGAAGAACTGAGAATTAAATTGCTTGAAATAAGATGACAAGAATATAATCTAAAAAATGTGATTGGTAATGATAGGCGAGGCCACAAGAGTTGTGTATGCAATAGGGACTATTGTGCGCCAAAAAGTAGCAGGTAGGAGCCCTGCTCCTTGACTTTTTATTTTGTGCATTTTCATTCAATTTATGAATTCCTTAAATGTAAGAGTACATGGTAATACCATTTAACATATGTAAGATGAAAAGGTTTTGATTAAATGATGAACTAAGGTTTCTTAAGGGAATGTCATAATTGATTTGGTATTATGATGGAAGGAATTGTCATGTGGTGTGGAATTCCGCTGAAGGAATTGTTGTATGGTATGGAATTATGTTGAAGAAATTGGTAACGTGGAATTTCTTTGAAGTAATGGTTGTATGGTGTGGAATTTCATTGAAGGAATTGTCGTGTACTATGGAATTTCGTTGAAGGAATTATCATAATGAATAGCTTCTAAGAAAGAAAAAGAAAAATGGTAGGTTCTCTAATATGGATTGTTGAATTTAAATCGAAAATATTGGATGGTTGACATATTGTAACATGAAAATGGAGTATGAATCATGTATAAATGATATTATATTTGATAATTACATTTATTCGATAAAATACCAAAACTAAGTTACTTAGTTTAAATGGTGGAAATTAATTATGAAATATTCATAATTTTTTTCGTGTGGGTACTTTAGGTACATCTCAAGATCTGCACAAGTAGTTACTTTGATGCCTTTGTGTTGTTTTAGATTCTATAATAGAGACTCATTTATATGATGTATTTTGGTTATTTATATAAGTGACAAATTCATAGACTATTAAAAATATATAATTGTAACTAATATCAAATAATTTTAAAATATGAAATGAAATGATATTTATGGTTAATCTCTCCCTAAATATTATGTAATGCATATATAAACTTCATGTTATTATAATGCATAAATTAAATTGTAATCATGAACTCTTAGCCATCATAGCAAGTAGTATAGTAGTTCATTTTTTTTATATTGAAAATATGATAAAGTATCATCGTTAATAAATATTATAGGAATGATCCAGTTGAATGGATCTTGAATGGATTGAATAATGATTGAGATATGATGTCGATACTAGAAAAATCAAGTCTTTAAATATAATTCTGTTGAAAATTTGGTAGAAATAATAAAAAAAATCCCTTAGTTTTTTATAAACCATGACATAATATCAGACTTGATATTATTTAAAATTTTAAAAATATTATATTTGGTATAGAAGTTTAGTTAAGATTCAGTAAAATTAAGAAAAATAATTAATAATAAATGAATATTTATTTGATTTCAGGATGATTAGTACGAGAGCAGGTACTAGGACAAACCCTTTTTATAAAAGGAGGGAGATATATATGGTGAGCAAGAGCGAGACTTGTAGATGGCAGGGAGATATATAGGATCTAGGGTAGGGTTTATCACATAACCTAGGAGGGTCTTACCCGATTTACGCCAAAAATACTTCTAGTATTATTAAAACCCACATGCAATTCTAGTGTTTGTAAAATTCATATTAACATGATAGAATGAATGATGGCAGGAGAAACTATTTGATAAATTAGCTGCTTTAATAACGAATTCCAAATAGAATAAACTGAAATTAAATATTAAAATTAATATTAATTAAAAAAATTTAAAATAATTAAGATAAAAAAGATTAATTTTTTCAAAAATAAATTTTGAAAATGTTATATTAAACAAATATAAACATTTGAAAATCTTAAATGAAATAAAAATATAATATAAAAAATTGAAATTCTCCACCATTAGAATACTTGAAATGTTCAAGAAATAAAAAAAATAATGGATTAGTAAGATTTTTTAATTATATTTTTTTATAAATTCCGAATTTTGTAAAAAATAATATTTTTGAAATTTTAAAATTCTTAAAAATTTTCAGAACTTTGATGGTAAAGTAATTTAAATATTTCTCATTTAATGTTTTTCAATTTTTTTGGTTAGAAATATCCAAGATCTGTTTTAAAAAAATTATTGATCCTTAAACTTTTTTAAAATTGATTGAGTATTGTCAAGATTGTTCTATTTCTTATAGTTTTGGAATTTTTAAAATAGTTTTTGTTGCTAAAACATTTCCTTAAGTTTTTATTTTTTGAAAATAAAATTTGATTTTTTTTCTTACTAATTTCCAAGATTTTAATGGGTCATCCTACAATTTAAATAATTTATGAATTTACTAAATTTTCAAATACAGAGTAAATTTTGATCAATTTTTTTCCATATATGTTAATTTTCCAAATTGATACCATCACAGAGAGGATTTTGTGATTTTTTCCAATGTTAGTGATTAAAACTTGGTTATAAAATATATTTGGGTGCTCAGCTACTGTTCTATAGAGACTTGGTGCCTAACAAGGCGAAACAAGCAAAGCCCCACAGCAAGTTGAAGGGTGGTAAAGTGGGGAGTGGGAGAACCTAAAATTGAAGTGGAGGAGAAGGTTCCGTGGGGTCCAATCCCAAATGCGGCGAGACGCAGCATTGGAAAAAGCCAAATTTTTCTCCACTATAATACACACTAATTCCTTTCTTTTATATTTCTTTTTTTATTTTTAGTTTTTTTATGTGCTGACGTGGATCCCACCACTTCCCAAGATAGGGGGAGATAATGGCCTCAAGTGGAGTAATGAAAAAGAAAAGAAAAGGAAAAAAGAAAAAATCTGAAACCGTTCGGACAAAGAGAAAGAAAGTAAAGGAAGGACAGCCAAACCCGAAGCTGACATGGCCCGTACTACCTGCTTCCCTTTGGCCAAGGAAAAGACGTAGAAAATACATCACAGGTGTATTTTTTTTTTTAAGTCGTAACTAGCAAACTAATAAGTCGGGGTTGTGTTTCGAGTTAATTTTTTTAACATAAACAATACACAGGTGTTCTTACATCACCATGAGAAATTTAAATTCAAAAAAGAGAAATTAATGTTGCATTTAATAAAATAAATAGAAAATTATATAAATCAATAAAGTATAGAAAGATTTGTTAACACCGACTAAACTAAAGTTAAAAGCTAAAAAATAAATGCGAATAAAGATTTATAATCTCATGTTTATATGGCAATAAAAATGAGTTTTTCATTAAAAAAGTAATAATTTAAATTTTATAGAAAAAATATATTTGCTTAATATAAATGCTCTTTTTCTAATTAATGTATTTTTTTATAGATAAATATATTTATTTAGCTAAGTTGTTTATTGCTTAAAAAAAATCTATATCCAATTTAACGATTTAAATAAGGATAATATATCATTTTTAGCTTTTTTTTCTTATTACATAAAAACTGAAAGCAATTAAAATCAATATACAAAATTTTTTTAATGATTTTAAATAAGAATAGAAAAGGAATCTCTTTAATCAAACCCCTTTCCCTTATTAATGAATTCTTTTCTCTTATTTATAAATTACTTTTATTAAAAATATTATTTTTATATAAAAATTTATCATAATCCTAAAATTAAATTTTAATAAAAAAAATAATTGATAATTTTGACGCCAATATATTAAGAAAATATAAGAATAATAAATTTGAGAAAAAGTATATAAATTTGTATAACAAAAAAATAAAAAATAGATCTTGTGCATTGAATATTTAAGAAACCAATTGTTAATATTTCCATAAAAAATGCTAATATTATTCAAAAACAATGATGTAATTAAATAATTATTTAAATATCATTTTAATAAATTTATTTAAAAAAAATCTAATTATAAAATATAAAAAATAAAAAAGTCTATATGCTTGATTTTTTTTCCCTTGACCTTTTGTTTCTCTACAACCTTTTCGGTCATCAAAAGTAGCTTTGATAATAAAAAAATTAAGGGGTCATAATTTAAATTTCAATCATTTTTCATATAAAAACACATCTAATTAAATTATAAAATATTTTTTTACAACAAACACATATTTTAATCGGCTTAAAAATTCAAAATCAAATCAAAATAAAAAACTTCTTAAATCTAATCTTATAAAGGTGAAAACCACCTCCCCTAGTTTTCTCTAACAAAAAGAATTAAATTTAAAAAAAATTCAACATTGAGGATTAAAGTGTAGTTTTTATGTGCCTCTTGAACAATATACATTGGAAAAAAGGCATTTAATTTTTTGAATTTCAATTTTATACTTTATTTTTGAATTTTATTTTCATACAATAATAAGAAATTATATTATGCAAAATTGACTTGTAATTTAACTCTGGAACGATCTCTACATCTAGGACACATATAACATGAATAATGGCAACCCAATAAATCACCCATCTCTTTAATTTATTTGTTAATTAATTAATATGCAATAAAAAAGACTTTTTTTTTCTTATTTTAATGCTAAAATTATTTTGGGATCGTTTTAAAAGTGAATCGGTTTGGATATTATGATCTTAAAAACTTATTTTTCAAATTCATTTAATACATTAAAAGAAAATAAACAAATAGTTTTGAATAAATTAATAGGTTCATCTAATGAGGCAAACTTTTTGAGTAAAGAAGAAAGATACAAAAACTAGTTACTATTCTTGAAACGCTTTCCAAGCGAGTCCTTGATTCCTTCTCCATTTCTATACGCCTCTTTCGTTCTCCAAAAGCCGCCTCTCTCTCGCTCAGAAAATCTCTATTATGAGATATAGCTTAGCTGTGTAAAAGCCGAAAAAGTCCTCCAAACTCTACACACAATTACTACGACAGCGCATAAGGGAACACCAGGTGACCCCAGCCGCTTGTCCAACATTTTAAAACACTTGTGGATAACTATTGAGAAAAAAACTGAAACACTGTTAGGTGGTCAATGTTTGAACACAAACCCATGATCTATACATACAATTGCCTAAGAATCGAGAGAAAGATAAACAAAAAAAAAATTAAAAATTAAAAAAAATAGGACAAAAATTTTGCCTAAAAATAGGTTTTAAAAAACATTGAAACTCAGAAGACAGCCACCCTAACACCACGAATCTTTATTCCTTTTCATCAAAAAAATTCCAGCAGGGTCCATCTTGTTTAGCCCCAATTAAATTCAAGCACACACAACCACCTGATCATAAACAAAAACCAGCCTCCCTTGTCCCCTTCTCTACCAAGTCGACCGACCACTCAATTACCCCAGCCACAACAAGCCACACCAAATCCAATCCAGCAGCCACTACCCCCTCAACTTCGAGCTAATGGAGTTGATGCTGCAGAGTTCGCCACTCCGGGGCGACTGAGAACAGACGAAATTCCTCTTGTTGTCAATGATTTTAGAATTGACGCAAGGAATGCTATGGAAGCTGGTTTTGATGGAGTTGAGATGCACGGGGCTCAATGTTACTTAATTGACCAGTTCATGAAAGATCTAGTTAACGATAGAATAAAGAATAAACCACGAAAATGTAATTCAATTAATTAAGTTTTAAATTTAATTTTTAGAGTTTATCAGCTCAAATCTTATAAATTTTAGAGTTATTAAAAACTTATATATATAATAGCTAATTTTAAAATTTATAGGATTAGTCAAAACACATATATACTGGCCTGAAAATCCACATTAAAAAAAATTGACTATTGAACATATTAACATGGTAAGATGAATTTTTCACCTGTACGCCGGGGAAGATGCACACAGAATTACTACTACAGCACACAAGGGAACACCAAGTCATGACCCCAACTGCTTATCGAACATTTTAAAAATCGTTGAAGATATCTACTGAGGAAAAAAACTTAAACACTGTTAGGTCCATTACCAGCAAATGCTATTATTTTCTCCGCTAGCTCAAACATTGCATTTTTTTAAGCATCTTACCCTCTTTGCCACGTATTGGTTACGTCATTGTTTGAACACAAACCCATGATCTATACATGCAATTACCTATGTTTATATATGTCGAGTCTTTTTCAACTGCAAATAATATTTTCATGTAAGCTAATAAGACGTCAATAATTAAATTCTTTTTAGCAAAAAAAAAAAAAATCTTCGCCATCAAGCCAACCACTTCCATTCTATTTTAAGTCCGTTATAATAATTACTGCACATTAGTAATTATTTATCCATTATTAAAGTTGTTTCTGGTGTGCCAGGATTTCAGCTAATTCGCTGGACCGCAGAGCGTGGCTTCCAGAGTGAATGAAACCATTCTCACTGTTGTTGCTTCAATTAAAGAAAAAGGACTCAATGGAACATCAGCAGATTCGACCAGCAGAAACCATGAAAGTGTGTCGTCAATTACCCGCACGTTATCCTATCTTTTAAGGGCTACGGTCTAGTGTGATCTAGCTACCCTCTTCGATTCTCAAAAGAAAAATGAGAAAGATTGACGACTACTGCTAAAGAAAGATCAAATTATGACGGGCTTTGGTTGCCGTGCATGTATAACAAGTGGATCATGCTTTAGGTCAAGAAATTACGTCTAACTACTTCTCAACCTACAAAATTCTCAGCATTTACAGATGCTTGCTCTAAGATTCATTCTGAAACACAAAAGGCAAGAAAAGAAAAAGAAAATACTAAATTGGTTTTATTCATAGTCACAGTACAGTCATTGATTGGTAGACACAAAAGAAAGAAAGAAAACAGATCACCAGCAAATTCATTTTTTTCTCTTGAATCACAGAGAGAAAATCCTCAGCCGATAATTTACAAAATCTCTCAGGAATCCAATTCCGTGGAAAAGAAAATAAAAAGGGAACCTTCATCAAAACTAACCCAGAAGAGGAAGTAGGGATTACACCAAATAATATATTCTCTTCTGTTCTCTTCTCCCATCAAGTGAACTTATGATTCACAAGATTAAACAGAACAGAGACCTTACCCACCCACCCCCTCCCCCCCCTCTCTACAAATCTAAAGAAACAAGTTCAATAACTTTGTTTCTCCTCCTTCGTCTCCCAATCCAGCACTATCAAAGCAAGCTGTATTTGTAGTCACCGACTCCGCCGAATTCATTGAAGGGGTTCCCGGTCGACGGATTTCCTGCTTATAAGGAAACCCTTTTAGGGAAAAGCTTGGGGTTAACCCAAGATCAAGATCGTTATGCTGCACCTTCACTGCAACCGGCTCTTCAGTTCTTTTTCTTTTCGGGGAGAGTCTAGATCTCGAAATCGAGAATCTAGGATGGTGATTTGGATTCGGATCCTGTAGCTTCCATATGTCCGTACAGGCTACTTCAACCTCCGATGCTTCGTCTGATGAAGGAGATGGAGATCCTCCGCCGCCAGTAAGTAACTCAGGCATCGGCTGTAAAGTACCTCCTCGCAGGACTGTTTCCATTGCAGCTTGGCAGACGTGCCAATTTCCAGTCCATAAAAGGCCCGCAGCACCGTTTACTGGATTCACCGTTCTACCACAAGCCTCGAATAACAAAGATTGAAACAAAGCTGAAAAAAACATACGAGAAGACAAATTTTAGAAAAAGTATCAGAAAACCTGGAACAAATTATAAGAATAGAAACAAAACAAATGGGTAGATTACTAACAAGGACGTTGGTTTTCAGGGACAGCAGAAATGAAGGACATAAGACCAGCACGGCCAAAAAACTTGGCAACGAAAACAGTAGCATGGCCTTGAGCTTCAGGGCTTTCAATCCACTGTAAACACGGACGTAAAATACAGTTCTCACTGCATCCCTTTCGAAGTACTCTGCACCCGTTGCAACTCATCCTTGTTCTTGGTTATTAATCATGTAGGTGTACATAAACCCAATACCAAAATTATAATTGCGAAAAATTCAAACACCTCACAAGTTAGTTAGTTGCTTTGAATGCAATTAAAGGATTGTCTTTGAGATCGAGAAGGGGAGGAATAATAGAGAAGAAAAGGGAGATATTAAGGTTGCGAGAGGATGGAGAAGGGTGTATATATAATGGTGAAGATTGAAGAAGGGAGTTTGGGCTTAAAGAGGTTTTAATTTTAACTAGGGTAGAGGTTGAGTTAGCTTGATAGTTGGGTAAAATGTCTTGTAGGGGCATGGTTAGATTAGATTCCAAATACTTGGGCGCGAGCGGCTCCGTGTTTCCGCGGATGCTTCTACCTGCACCGTCGGATTCTCGTTTTCTTTTGGGTAGTGGTGATCACAGTGGATATTGATGGGCTTTCCTTTTCATCATCATTTTTTTTTTGTTAATTATATAGATAAAGTTTTAAATATACGTTAAGTATTTTTAGGTGATTACATTTTTATTATTTTATGGAATAAAAATAAGAAGATACAGGATCCATATAATCATATAAAATGTCATCACTTGACAAAAAAACACACTTCAAATTTCAATTAATTGTCATGTTTTAAAATTTAAGAACATATTCAAAATAAATAAAACTTTAAGCACTACATTGTAAAATAGCTAAAATTTGAGACATTGATTATATAATTATTTTTTTTAATTCAAAGACTTAATTATACTTTATAAATTTATGTGTCTAAATTTATTATTTTTATATCAATGCGTGAAATCTTTTGTAATAATCATGTGGAATTTGAATGTTTATTAATAAAGACTTGATGTAATAATTAAATGATGACATGATAACAATGATATAGTTTATTTGAACTTATAATATTAGAGTTGACACGTAACATTACCAAAGGAAATTTCATTAATTTTTTTAATTGTAAAAATACATTACTACATGAAATAATTAATAGAGTATTTTAGGAAATACCCAAGTTATAAAAAATTATGTTTACAATATCAATATTTGAACAATTTAACCCTAGAGCCTATTGACTTGTTAAATAAAACAAAAACACATTTTCTAATTATTTAGATCCACCACCACCAAGATACAAGATGTACACCATGACAGAATAAGCATAACTTATGTTCCTTGCAAACTTTTCCCCTTACTTTAACTCATCCTCCAGCTTAATACTAAAAAAAAGTATATCAAACAAGTTTAGTGAGCAATTTAAACAAATGAAATGTTCAAGGGAAATGTTGAAACCACAAGCTTGGATTATATTTATTTTATCACAATATGAGTATTATAATTAAATTAAATATTAAAGTTAAAACTAGATAACATAGAAAAACATGTGAAACATACATATATCATGTCAAACTTGCAAATAAACATAAAACATATAAAGATCTTAGCATGCATACTAAGCATAAATTCAAAGATGCATAAAAGATCCATGCATACTAATATATTTGATTAAACAAATCTAGAAGAGGTATTTACTTATTAAAGCACTTTAAAGTTGATGGAGTTTTAATGTTGTCAAGAATTAATTATTTATCTTTAAAACTTTATTACTCCTCACTTGGTGTAGATGATTGTTTGCAATAAACCTACCAAGATTTCAACAATACCATTTTGTTTAGATGCACTATCAACGAACAAATAAAATATAAGTCAAATATCTCTCAACAATACCGAATCTAAGCTCTAAATTTAGGAGGAAAATGAGTCTCAAAACAAAAGATAAAACACTAAAAATTAAGGTCGGAAAAGAGTATGAAAAACTTGAAAAAAAAACTCTTTTCAAAACCCCCTTTTTATAGTAAAATTTGGAACCAAAATTGATAAGAATTAATTCTTATTAATACTAGAATAAATTCACTCAATGATCAACTTTGATTATTCATCATAATACCAGAATTAGTCTTGATAGTTTTGGTTTTAAAGATCTATAAAAACTATCCCAAACTATCGAGGTTTATGAAGAATCAGTTCTGAAAAAATGAAACCGAAGAAGCTAATCAGATTTAGTCTATAGACTGGACAAGATAATGAGCTGAAGAAAAATATTTCATGGACTAAGCCCAAGCCCAAAATTAAGTAGGAAAAAAAAATATTTTAGAGCTCAAAAAATTATTTTACAATAAACATAAATCTAGACTTAAGCCTAACTTGATGCCCGAGGCTCGAGCATAAGCTAAGCCAGGCCAGGCTTGGGCCCAAGCTTGGGCCACATGTGTGTGTGTGTGTTGGGGGAGGGGGTAAAGCCTAAAGCCCACTTTTGTTTTAGCTCCCCCTTTCTAAAAGCTTAGGTTTTCTTTGAACTCTATTTTAACTTTCCACCTTCCCATTATATAAACAACAAGTAAAGCTTATTTCTTTTCTATTTAGGATACAAGTTTTTAAACGGTTTTGGTTTTCTCCAAAATATGCTAACCAAGAGTTTTTAAGATCAATTTCTCGTTCACCTATAAATTATTTAAATTATGTTAATGTTTCATGTTAAAGAGTTTATGTTAAAGATTAAATTTTAAAAAAGTTTTAACTCCAAAAGTGAATGCACCCCACTTTTAATTTTGCATCAAATGTTTCCATTAACTATGTTTTAAACAATTTTTAATAATCCTCAAATGAATGGAATTTGTCTAACGAATTTAAAAATGACTCAAAGATTTGTAGAAAGAAATTGATTTAGTGAATCACTACATCGGAGTAGGTAGCTTTTGACTTTGAACATTTCTTAGTGAAATCCTATCATATTTGCTCAACTAACTAGTGAATATGATACCTTAAGAAATTTATCTTTTTGTATAAATCAAGACAATAATATTTACATAGTTTTGTACCTAGTGACTTCCTTTGGTTTTCACTATTATATTCATTTTGTCTTTGAACAATTCTTTGATTTATAAGTGTTTTAGAGAATTCAACCTTTCTTGATATTCTAAAAAAATGACCACATTTCTCACTCATATATATGATCTTTAATTAAGAGTATTATGTTATACTCAGATTACTGGTAAATCTACTTAGTTTAATAAACGAGTATGCAATATCAACTCTTATATGTTTTTAAAGATACACCAAACTCCTAATTATCTTAGAATATTACAATCGGTCCATTCCCTTGCCTTTATTTTTTGATATATGAACATTTATATCCATTGATGTTTTCATAATACTATTGTCACCTATAAAAAATTTATCAAAAATTTCCTCAATATAATGAGATTGAGACAATATCAATCCATCAAATGGCTTAATCATTTTAAGTTCTAGTATGACATCTGCAACATTCAAGTTTTTTATGAAAAACTTACTAGTTAATATTTTCTTGGTAGACTTCATCATATAATCATTACTACCCAAAATAAGCATGTTTTCCACATTTAGATATATAATGGCGTAACCTTTATCTTTGTTTTTCACATAAACACATTTATTAACTTTATTGATTTTGAACTCATTTGACTACATAGTTTTGTTAAATTCTTCATGTCATTGTTCAAGTGTTAGTCTTAATCATATAATAATTCAATAAGAGTACACACTTTCTTTTCTTATCAATTAACAATGAACCCCTTAAATTGTTCCATATACACCTCTTTATTAAGGTCACCATTCAAGAAAGCTATTTTCTTTTTTACATCCATTTAATGTATTTCAAGTTTTTTAATATTTGCGATGACTATATATGTTTTTATGAAAGTTATTCTTGACACGAGTGAATAAATGTTAAAATATTCACACCTTATTGTTGTTTGAATCCTTTAACAATAGGTTTTTCTTTGTATTTGTTAATAGTTCCATAAGCTCTCATCTTCTTTTTAAAGATCATTTTATGGCCTAATGGTTTACTTTCAAATGAAATATCCACTAATTTTTATGCATGTTATTCATAATTGATTCAAAAGTTAACTTATAGAGGTATGCATGATCCACAATAGGTTTTTCTTTTCAACAAAAAAGCCAACTAATCCTATTTGGTAAAACAAAAGTTGATTGTAAGATATGCATGGTTCCAAGTTAAAAACCCAATAACTAACCTTTTTTTAAAAGCTCCATTTTGTAGGTTTTCAAGATTTTATATTTTTTTTTCAAATTATTCATAATTTTTACATCATCTAATCTTTTAACCAAACATATTTTATTTCTAACCACCACCACATCATAATTATAGCTATAACTACCATCAAAACTACAGTCATAAGCCAAATAGACCATAAAAAAGGAGGGGAGGTTTTCCATTGAATTCTAACATGTAATAAGTTGAATACTTTACCCAAGCTTGGTGTGAGTTTGTAATAGTCTTAAATATCAGGACAAAATGAACACAAATATAATTATTAAAACACGAGAATTTTTTTTATCTATCAAAATTTCAGTAGTCTCTCTTATAATGGGAGATCATAAGTTATCGAAAGTGACATGCTACACTACTAATTTAAATTTTTCATTCAATATCCAATCATTCTGGATCTTAATCACATCAATAGTATTCATTATTTCACCCAAAAACTCAAAAAAAAAAAAAATTTGTAATCAATTATGTACTTCAAGAAAAATATAAATCAAACATATGCATAAGATTATGAAAACATTTTAATAATAGGGTTTGTTTATATTCATGTATCAAAAGTAAAGGTTTGACATAGTTATTACATAATTAAGTACATTACAAGCAATTCTAAAATTATACATGTCACTTCTAATTTACGATAACAAAAATGGATTAAGATATGGCTAATCTTGTTGTAAATAAGATGGCTCTAAAAATGCAATATAAATATTGCAATAAATGAAGTAATCATAAACAATAATAAATACATTCAAAACAATATCAACATATCTAATCCTTTTATTACAACCCAATATTAAAAAAATTAGTCTTTAATAATGATTCCCTTATTTTATACATTTCTCCCTAATCCCATATCACATTTGATTATATAGAGTTAAAAAAATTCTATTCATGACTTCACTATCAATCATTCATCATTTAATGATATATTTAATGTCATTAACCATATCCATTTGGTATAATAATTCATCGCCTAAGGATGGATTTTCAAGAAGATGTTGACACCAACTCATTGGTATTATGAGTTATCACCTTCCTGGATAACTAATCAGTATTTTTAGTGTACATGCCAATATTAAGATGTCCACATTGATATTATTAGCTTATCCTCTTTTTTTAAAAAAATAGCCAATCATGTACTCTCTCCTCCTCAACTATCTGGGATGGTGATGCTAATACTAATGGACCTTATAGTATCATTAGTCTTCCTTACTAGAATTGACTAATCAATTTCATTACAATTACCAATATCAATACAACCCACCAATATCATTATTATTTCCAATCCAGAATAGCTAATCAAGTCCATCATAATATTTAAATTCATCTCTTAGAAATGTTGATGTCAAGGTCTCATTGACATCATTAGCCTTCATACTAGGAGTAGCTAATCAAATTCAAGTATCAATCTAATCACATTGATATCATTAACTATTCCCAACCTAAATTAGCTAATCAAGTCCGTTATAAGATCTTAATTCATCATTTGACAATGTCGATGTCAAAAATCCTTTAACATCATTAGCCTTCATAACCGGAGTAACTAATCAAATTTAAATGTAAATTCTTATATCAATATAATCTCATTGATATCATTAACTATTCTAATCCGGAATAGCTAATCAAGTATATCTAGATATTTCTTTTCATTTTATTATTCATTATCATATTTGCAAGTAATACAAAATCACAAGGAACTAACATTTCTAATAATGAAATGAATTAGAATTACATGTTGTCGACACTCTAGTAGTACCTCCCTAATGCTGCATAGCTCCCACGGCTCCTCCTGTATTAACAAGAATACCACATTATTTATCACTCAATGCACATTCTATGTTGATTTCTTTCAACTAATCCATCATTTACAATTTAAGTTTCATTGAATTTCCATTTCAATTTCTCATTCAATCCTTTTTCTTAGTTTACTTCTAAAAATTAAAAAAAAATTAAAATCCCAATGCACATACATGTCGACATGAACTTCATTCTTACAATCTCTACCAATTTGGTCTTACTTAAGAACAATTTATAAACAAAGTAGAAATAGCTAATTTCCAGCCAACTTAATTTAATCATTCAAGAACATTGTTCTTTATTTAAATCATAATTGAGGTTATAAAGTTCTTTTTTTAATGTAGTTTGTTTGCTTAAAAAGCTAAGATATAGAACTACTTTTTTAATGAAAGGAGGGAAGCTAAATTCCGCCATTTACACACCCGAACTACCCATTATTGTAACTCGCTGAAACTATCCAATATAGTTCCCAGCTTGACCTCCCCTTAGATGTTTACCCATTTATGAAGTTTTAGAACTCTGAATTAAACAAGTTTAGTTCTGTTGGAAAGATAACATCTCTAGTTATAACTTCTATGAAGGAACCTATCCCAAATTTTACTATTTTCATGCTCTAATCTCATTTGGAATTTCAGAGACAAAATTGTCCAATTTTTATCTACGGGTTTAATGAACAACCAAACGTTTCTAGTTGACTTCTCATAACTCAAAACAATCATTGCCATTGTCGTGCTATATATCATGTAACATCACTAAATGTAACCTCTTAAAACCAATCAACCCAATTCACAATTCATACTAACAATAGCATAAATTAAGATAAAATGTACATCTTCCATTATAAACCTTCATTTATACATTAACACATATCAATTTCTTTAAAATCAACATGCTCATTAAATTAACCAAACTCCCTTTTCCTAAGCATAATATGGTCGACACCTTATACCACCCAACACTTCAAATTTGTCCCTAATTATTCATGGTTTTAGGTTATTTCAACTCTACATTAACTCAAATTTATCATTTCACAATAATTTCTCAATATCCCTAAAATCCACCTAAGAACCCTAACACAAAATTCATTATTATAAAGCATCAATTCTTGATCGAATTCAATTAGACTTGCATATTCAAGTGTAAGCCTTTTACCTAGTGATAAAGTAAATCTAGCCAATTCTCAATCAGTTAAAATTTTTTGACTCATCTTAATTCTTCCTCCTATCCAGCCTCTTTCTCTCTCTAACTCTCACAATTCTTTCACTTAATCTTGCTAATTTCTTCCTTAGATGAAGTTTCCCCTACTTGGTAACCTTAATCTCACACAAACCTTGTTAATTTTAGTGATTTCCCTCTAAATTAGATGAAGTGAAATGAAGATTTCCCTTGTCTTTCTTTTTTTATGTACTTCGAGCTTTGAAGAGGAAGGAATGGGGTATTTATAACTAAACTTTTCTTATTTACATATTGACCCTATATGGTTCAATTGTTTTTTTTTATCCTCATTTATTTTCTCTTTTAAAAATTTGTTCTATATCTTTTATCACTTTTAATTTCACTCCTTATCATTTAATTTAATTTAAGTTTTCTTAGAATTAGCCTAACCCTCTTTATCTCTGGGTTAAATTTTAATATTTCAAAATATTTTAACGAGGGCTTACGGAGTTCATGATGTTAATAGTTTATTCAATTTAAAGTTACAAAGTTTCTTGAGAAGGAGAAAGATGGTTAAAAAACAAAGATGTTTATATCTTTATTAATAGAAGTAGTACTTTAGGGATTTGGTTATTAGGGGTGACTTGCATATGGTATGCAAAAATGAAAAATATTTGTTTGGATTGTTGTGGGGTTAATATGATAGTATTTTTCTAGTAAAGAGAAAGATGATAGTATTTCTAGTGACTAATCATTGAGGAGAAGTTGTGCGCAGGGTTAGGAAACAAACCCATTTTATAGGCAGTGTAGTTTGTATATAGATCAAAAAGTTTTTTTTGGTTATTTAGAACTATTCATGTGCATGATGCTATTATTATTATTATTATTATTATTATTATTATTATTATTATTTTAGTTTGTTGAGGAAGTATGATGTAACTTTGGATCAACTATGGTGAGACATTTAAAATCTCTAAAAGAAAAGAGTAGGAATCTTTTCATACATCCTGCATATATACAATCACATTTATCAATATTGCCACATTAACCAAGCAATAAATTACTTGATGACTTGAAAATACTATGAACATTGTCAGCTCGACATGGATAGGCATTGCACATAAGCTCTAAAGCGATGCATGGACAAGATCTAGACATGTGCGAGAGGGATCATTAATTTGTTTTGTAATAATCTCAAATTTATAGGACAAGATGCACACTTTCATATGGAAAATACTAGGATTTTAGTTTTTATTTTCTATTGAAATTTCAGCAAAGTTTCCCCTTGCAATAATGACATCCCAAGTTATCGACTTGTTTCATTACACTACGATACTCTTTATCCAACCACTTGATCCAATCATCTCAAATCATAATTACACCAAGCAATACTATGAATACAACTTCCAAAGCATATTAACATGTCATTTCTCAAGCATAAAATTAGATATAAATCATAGAATTTAGAGATTAGACATTAATAATCATGCATTGAGACAAATTTAAATTCTTTAAATTAACAATACTTAATTAAACACTATCTAAATATTTATATGAAAAGACACGAATTAAAAATGCATACATATAAGTGATTAGTACTTAAAAGTGCATTTTTATCAAGGTTTTATATCATCATTTTGCACTTGAAGTATCAATAACTCCTTAACTAGAGCATGTTTTATAATAACAAGTCTGATAATATAAGATACCTTTAATTTATGGTAAATGTTCATTTTAAATGCATGCCTATCACATAAATCAAAGGATTGATTGATGAGTTTAACTACTGAAATTGAGAAGACAAAGAAAGGGCTAAGCTTAGAATAGAGATGTTGGTTGAATTCAAATTGGAACATCATTAAGTTATTGGATCATAACTGGAGTTGTAGAACTTGAATTTAGGTCTGGTTTGTATGGATAGAAAGCTAAGACATAGGCCTAAAACTTTCATGAGAGTCCAAGATTCAAAAGGATAGTTTTCAAGTTCAAATTGTAGCAACAACAGAGTAGTCGGAATCTGTCCTGCAGGGCAAACACTGTTTAGTGTTCAGCCTATATCTCGAGTTCTAGAAGTCCAAATGACCTCATTCTTTTTTTGTTGGAAAGCTGAGATAATTTCTCAAAATGTTCATGAAGACTATCTGTTCAAATTCTAATATTAGCAATGATGTTTTCTATAGACAAGAAGATAAGGATTGTTACTAGTCAAGAAGTGGCCACCAACTAAATAATTAGTCATTAAATCAATAGTTCTGAATTTTGGGCTATAAAAGGAGGCATTTGCCATGCATTTAGACATCTTGATTTTCAGATCAAGATCATGCTCTTTATTTCTTTCTTTATATTTTTGTAATGTTTAAGTTTTATTATATGTTATATTTTCCTTAATCTCTTGTTTATGCTTGTCATTTCCTTTACTATACTTATGTTTTTATATTATTTATTTATATTTCTCTTCTTCATTATGTTTAGCTAAGTTTATTATATCAAGGTGAAAAGGTTACACTAATGGTGTCAGAATAAGTATAGTGTAAACTCAACATGGATTTTAATGTTTGATACTAATATGTTTTGTATTTGTTATCTTACTCACTCTTAATACCTTGCTTGTTAAATGGTTAATCTAGATTTGTGTTGAACAACCCTTGGTATAACAAATAATTGATCCTTTCATAGCCAACTGTATGGTATAACCGACACCTGAGCTATGAAAGGAACTTGATTTGTTGTTAACATAAGTTATCACCATGAATACCTGATAATATTTACAAGTATTGACATTACTCAAATATGATAATTAATGTAATCATGTTAACAATTTATAATCTGATTGAAACCTCTTTTGTGTGTGGTTTCCAGTCAAGTAATAAAAAGATTTTATACTATACTTATTTGAAATATCATTAATGGATCCTCTAACCTTGAAAATTGTTTTATCTTTGTTTAAATCCTTACATCATTATCACATCTCAAAGCTCTCTTCAAATCTTTTCTTTTATTTATAATTTTATAGTTCACCTCCCTGTGGTTCGACCCCGGTCTTGCCAGATTATTTATTACTTCGACACTTCTGCACTTGGGATAAGACATCAATCTTTTGATCGTGTCAATAAATTTGCATTATACATTAATTAACAATTACATTAGTTTTCTATTTAGAGAAAGTTTGACATAATATATAGCAAAATAAATACAGCCTCAACTAAAGAGCTAGTCATATCTTGAGGAAGATGAACATGCAAGCAAACACACACACACTTTGACCTCAATAACAAAAAGTGTAAATCATTGCATCTTATAATCCAATGTAATAAATCTTTTTCTTTCCATTACATCCTTACACATGAATTAAAATTTCAATATTAAACATCTTGATATCCTTTGTCACCGATAATTTGGGCCATCCAAATCAATACCAATATCAATTCCAAATCGATATTATTAGTCATCATCACAATGATGACTAATCAAGGATATGCTAATACCATTTTTCCCAGTATCATTAGCATCCACTTCCTGGATAGCTAATCAAATTCCAAATAATGCCAACACCAATGTAACTTCACTGGCATCATTGGCCTCTATAACCTGAAATGGCTAATCAATTCCATATAAATGTCGATACCAATATAATCATACTGATATCACTTCATGACCCGAAAGGCTAATCAAATTCCATTTAACATTTTCCTTACTATTCTTTTAGTTGCATGCTAATGTTAATATAATCATATTGACATCATTAGCCTTCATATCCTAGAATGACTAATCAAGTTCTTATTAAAGTTAGTGTTGATTTCAATGTATCACATTGATAATCATTAGCTTTCAAATTACCTTGGACAACTAATCAAATTCACAATTCCTTCTTTTCTTCCACATTATTCTTCCATTTATTATTCATGAATCTTACCTTTAATAAAATTGCAGTTAACATAATTTAAGTGAAACAATTAAATAAATCAAAGTGTAGAATACCTACCTATCTAGTGTGTTGATCCTACACTTCCAAACACCCTGGGGTTTAACTATAACAATATCCCCTGTCAAAATAAGATTATCATATTACCATCATTTCATTAATTATGGATCCATACGTGGATTCAAAGATAACATAATTTTATTTATTGCATTTATATTTCATAACAATCAAATTGTAATCATTTAATTCTCTCATTATCAATCTTGGTCAAATGACCATCAACATTATCCTTAATTAACCTCTTATTTCATCTTGATTAATGATCAATAATACAACACAAATATGTCTACAAAAATATATTTCTACAATAATCACATGCATGACTATGATACTTTATTCTTTCTCTTTTAGGGCCATTTTGACAAAATTATACTTATTGAAACTCAAGGGTTCAACTTTTACGCATCTAAATCATTCATCTTACACTTATTTAAACATGATTTAATTCAATTATCATGAAAAGTTAACCCATTTAATTCATCTCTATTACAAAATCTAAACCAAACCCTTATTTAATAAAGGAATTGTATTTTCTTTGTTTTCTTACAATTTAATTTCTTGCTTATATTTCCTTTACTTCCATTATCATCAATTAACATAAATTCTAAGTCATTTCAATTAAAAAATTCCAATTCTTCTTTACTCTATTTGGTCAAACCATATTCAACAAAAAAGGGTATAAATTTCTTCAAATTTCTATAATTGATACATTGCCTATTTACTTTTAGGCAAGAACACAATAACAACACAATTTGATAGCAATTTCATAAAAAAAATAAATTTAAACCCCCTATCCACACCCTAGGCCGAAACTTACTTTATAAAAAAGGGTGTGGTTTTCTTTTTTAATTTTTACAGTTAGCACTTTACCCACTAGTATTTTATATAAAAGAACACCATACAAACCAATTTTCTTGTCAATTAAATGAAATGAATTCAAACCCTTTCCCCATGCTTTGGGCGAAACCTTGTTCATGATGGAGGTTTATTTTCTTTTTAATTTTTTCAATTAATACATTTCCCAACTCTTTTTTATCCACATTAACACGTTTCAAACATAAACACAATCAATTTAAACAACCTATCTTAAGTTCAAAATTTCCATAATACCTTACATTACAAAAATCACAACAATCCCTATCACAACTTTAAATTAGCTTTTGAACAATTTTTTTACCTCTTAACTTCAAAAAATTAAAAAGGAATTTAGTAAGAAAATCCAAGTTTTCCTTCACTCCATCTTCTTCCATTTTTTAGCTTCCAAGAATACTTCTTTAAGCTCAAACAACTCTTTTAAAATTTAAAATTTCTTGTTTGAACCCTTTAAACTCCTTTTTGTAGCAATGAGACATGAAATAAATTATGAATTTTGGCCAAGTGTGGGGGCAACGCCAACTTGTGTGCTACATACCCAATGCTCTTCACAATTTTAAATGGCCCAATGTATCTTATGCTAACTTTCCTTCCACACCAATTCATAACATATGTTTCCAAGGTTCAACTTTCAAAAATACATTATCTCCAAAATTAAATTCAAAGGGCCTCTTCTTTTATCTGCATAACTCTTTTGTCTATCCAGAGCTACCTTCATTCTATCCTTTACGATCCTTACATTTTCTATAGTAATTTGTACCAATTCAGGCCAAATACGCTTTCAATCACAAACTTTCTCCTAATTAACTGGAGTTCAACATTTCCTACCATATAAAGCTTCATAAAGAGTCATCCTTATAATGGTTTGATAATTGTTGTTATACGTGAACCATTAAAGGCAAGAGATTCTCCCAATTCCCTCCAAATTCTAGCACACATGACTTTAAAAGGTCTTTGAGAATCTAAATAGTCCTCTCTGACTAACCATCCATTTATATGTGAAATGCAATACTTGGTAATTTATTTACTGAATCTGTCATCTTTACTGATAAAAACAAGACAGATTTTGTCAAACGATCTACAATAACCCATATAGCATTGTTACCCTTTTTTCCCCTGGGTAATCCTGATATAAAATCCGTGGTGATATCCTTCCATTTCCATTTTAGAAGCAACAATGGTTGCAACTTTCCAGTAGGTTTTTTATATTTTACCTTCACTTGCTAGTAAACCCCACACTTTGCCATAAATTCTGCTATTTCCCTTTTTATGTTAGATCACTAATAAAACTCTTTCAAACCCCTATACATCTTGTACTCTTAGGATGTACTACAAACTTGGATTCATGGGCTTCTTATAGCACTTCCTCCTTAAGGGCTTTGTCATCTGGCAAGTAAATTTATCTACTTATTACCATTAATCCATCATTTAGAACATGAAAATATGTTTCAACCCCTTGGTTCACCTTCTTTATGATCTTCCCTACATCTACATCCAACCAATGGGCCTTTAATACCTTATCTTAAAGCACAAAAGAAACTTTAATTTGGGTTATCAAGGATCCCTCATGCCTTAAACTCAATTGCAAATTGATTCTCTATAGCTCTACTAGTTCCTTTCACTACAATAACCTCACATGACTTACCACAACTTTACCTTTTCAACATAAGGCATCAACCACCACATTAGCCTTTCTTAAGTGATAATCAATTACGCGGTCATAATCCTTTATCAACTTCACTCAATGCCTTTGTCACATATTTAATTCCTTTTATGATATTATATACTTTAAACTCTTATGATTCATGAAAATCTAAAGTTATGATCTATATAAATAGTGTCTCCAAACCTAAAGAGTAAACACTACCATTGCCAATCCTAACGCGCCCTTTAATTGGTGATAAATAAGGTTTTCTCTTGGTTATCTAAGTGCATTGGGATATGATGGTGTCAAGTGTTTACACCTAAATAGTGTAGAAATTCAAAATTGGTTATGGAATACACTAACATGTGATTTTGGAGAGTAAAATATTGTCCTTTTAGATAGAATTTATTGAAATTGGTGAAGTCTACACATCTACTATTTTTCTTTATCCATTTTTCATTATGAACATGTTGGTGAGCCATTCATATGGCACATCACTTTTTAAATGGATTTCACCTTAAGAAACTTGTCTAGCTGTCCTCAGAGCCTTTTGTCATCCCTCTTAAATCATCTTCTTTTTTTCAATACATTGAAGACTTTTAGGTTCACATTTAGCCTATGTTTGGCCATATCCAAGCTAATATGAGGCATATTTGTTGTTGCTTTGGATTTTAAGAAGCTCGAAGGTGTAATTTTTTGTTAAGATTTAGGGCGGGCCTTATTTTGGTGATACACTCGGACTTATCTTTTTTAAGCATTGCATTTGATAATATTTCGACCATTTTTATCTATATTTTCTTGTTTTATTTCATTTGAGTTTCATGGTCTTCAATAACAATTGCCTATTTCCTTTTCAAGTAAGAGAAAATGGATCAATAAGAGTATTTAATTTCCTCACATTATGATTATATCCCTTTCAGTCAAGAATTTCATGACTAGGTATTCAGTGTTAATGGCAACACTGATCTTTTGAAAGAGATATCTCTTTATGATGACATTGTATGCTAGGTCATCTTGATAACCATAAGAGTTTAACTAAAAATTTTGAATCTAGGGTAGGTGTCAGTGATGATTGGGATTTCCATTGCCTTTTTTTACTAATACTCATTTTTCATTCCATCTCAAAAAGGATTCATAGGGTGGTAGCATTTGATTTTAGCAGAGTTTATATTTGTTATGTCTAACTCAAACTTCAATGAACTTGTCTTTTGAAAAAGGCATTAGATAATCTAAAATTTTTCAATTTCCATGTTATTTGGAATCTTTGTAACCTCTAATGAGGGGTTCCTTTTAGTTTTTCTTTTAATGACTCAATATCATTCAAAGGCTTGTATTCCATGATGACCTAACTTGTCAATTCAACCAATTCTTAGAATTTTTCCTTCAATTTTTCCTCTTTTTTTATCCATAATTCGGCAAGAACAAGATTTTTTTTTTTACTATAGGCAAAAATCAAGAAAGATAGAAGATTAAGATCAAGTTTAATCAAGAACAAGATTTCTTAATGCTAGATCCAAACAGTTTGCTTGGCTTACTGTTGTAGTGTGCTATGTTGCTTGCTTCTACTGTGATGTTGTTTAGTTATTGGAGGGAAGTCTGGGGGCCTTTCCTCATAGCTGCTCACTTCTTAATGGAGAGTGCTGGATGGAGTCTGTCTTAGTAGTGACCACTCTAGCTTTGTGTGCTGCTTTATACAATTTTGTGTGCTCAGCTTCTTGAAGATGGCTTCTAGATCTTTAGGTTGCTCTAACTAATCAGTTTGGTTTGTTGCTTTCAACTTGTTGTTTGTGGGTTGGTTTCCAGCTGCTGGTCCATTGCTATTTGTTTGTTATGGTGCATGTTCATAGATGTTTGCCTCTCAGTGGAGGAGCCTTGCTGTTGTCCGTTGGCCTTGCTATGTCTAGTAGTGACCTGGTCATATGCTGATTTATTGTGTTGCTGCAGTAGGTGCAATGCCTGGTTGTGTTTGTTTTGTTGCTTATGGGCTACCTCCTAGTGACATCTCTGTCATTAGTTTGCTAATGGTGGTCGGTTTTGATGGGTATTGCTTTTGCTGCCTTCGACTATCCAGTATTCCTTGTTATGCTGGATGCTTTGCTTTCCCACTAGAAATCCTACTTGTTGTAGACATGCTGATGTGCCTCCTCTGCTATTTTGAACATGATTGTTGATCCTCTAGGTCATTTGGCTATCCTTCTATTGGAAATTGACTTCGTCTAGTTTGTTAGGCAGTGATGCTTTTCTCTTATTGCTTAGTTTTGTTGGTTAATCGACAACCACTTTTGCTATTAAGGCTTCGACCTGACACCTTTGTTCATGAGCATGTTCCTTTTGGTCTCTTTGGTTGTAAATTCTTGTCTGTTACGTTCATTTTGGGAGCCTGTTCCTTTTTGTTCGTTAAGTTGTACATGCTTGTAAATTTGACTTGCTGGTTTTCAGCTTTGTTACTATTGATCTATAATACTTACATTTCAATAATAATAAAAAAGAACACATTTTTTCTTTGACGAGTTTGATAAAATCAAGAATTTAAGTAAGATGATTTTTTTTTATATAGGGTTTGATGTGAACTTTGAAATAATAAGAGAAAAATAGAATTTTTTTTTTAAGAAATAAAACCCTAGTTGAAACTAGGAAGAAAACAAATTCGAGAAACAACACAAATTCATGATTGAAAGGATATAACCTTATAATAGCACAAGCTCTGATACCATTTTTTATGGACACCTCTCAACATACGCTAAAATAAAATTTGAATGGTTCACAACTTGACCCAATAAGAACTTGCCTTGAAAAACCAAAGTTATATGCAATGATAGCTCCCACCCTAAGCCTATAAAGAGAAGCAAACAAGTAGTATAAAATTACAATGAATTTGATCAATCATTCGATGAGTTTGTAAGTTCAATAAAAAACTTAGTATGCAAATTACTCAACCATATAAAACATAGCAAGAATGTCAATTTCTTTCTTAAAAATAGTCGTTTTTTTTTCAAAAATTCTCTACAGAAGAGTATTTATACTTGAAAGAATTCTAAGTCTAATAAGTTATCTCTAATGAATATGGATAAACCTAGTAAATAATAATAATCCAATAAACTCAAATTTAAGTAAGGACTTTAATATCTCTAAAAGGCCTAATAATTACTAAAAAATAAATAAAACAATATCCCAGTTATTTAAATAAGACTAAAGTAATTTTTGTAATATGTTAGCATAATTGAAACTCAACTTCAAACGCATGCTTCTATTTTGTTTTAATAAATTAGAAGTCATGCCATATATTAATGGAAAGATATGGATGTAACTTTACAATGAAATATGAATCAAATTAAAAAAATATATAGATATAATTATGAAGAAAACAATAGTGAAAGGTCAAAATTGGCAAATTTGAATTTTCTTATTCCAATCTTTTTGTAATGTCTAAATGCTCATCTACAAGCCCTTCTTGAACATGAATTAAATTAGTTAAGGCATGTACTTTATTATTTTATATCTTATTGAAGTCCATCTTATTCCAATCATGAGTTTTGAAGAAGTCTTTCTCTTTAAACCTCGTAGCTAGCCATAAGTCTTGTCACTAGACCATTTGAAACCTCTAACGCATCTCTTATTGTTCCTTAAATTGCATCATTCTTTCTCTCTCCTTAAAATGATTTATTATCAAATCATTATCTACATCAAATAAAGATAAATAAAAAACAATGGCTAAACATCTAACTACACCCAAGTATGGTCCTTTCTGGTTGATTGACACTATGGCGGTCGCAGCGTTGCCCAAAGTGACTAACCCAACTAGCCTTCAACTAACAAAATTGACAGTTCATGATGGTCACTTTGAGCCAACGGTTGGGATTCTTTAGGGTTGAATCAAGAGCCAAGATTTGGCACAATCAAAGATAAAATGTCCCTCTTTCACCCCCTGTAAATAGGGGTGGATTTCATGGACTGAGAGGGAATATATTCGGGTCCAAATGTGATTAAAAAAACCAGTCTCTCCCCTAATATTTTATCTAGCATTATCATTCTTTCTTCTTTATTATTGTGACTTTGGATTCTTCAGCCACCATCACCTCACCAACGACATGACCATCAGTGGCCTAACACCCTAGCTACTCCATTTCTTTACTGGCAATAGGAGTAGCTACTATGAGCTCCTCCTTTCTCCCCTACACAGTTAACCATGACAGTGTCTCCTTCCTCTTAGACTAGCAACAAACCCTGCACCTTTAACCTCTAATCACCGGCAATAGCGACAAAAACTCTAGCAGACCGACAATTGCCACCATTTTAGTCTCTTCCTTCTTCAGCAATGGTAGCAGCAGTAGCTCCAACCACGTTGATTGTTCCTCCTTATTCTCCCTCTAACAGCCAACACCGCCCACCAACGACTCTACCACCAGTCAACAACAAGACCAGTCGGCCACTCCTTCCACGCTAGGTAGCTTTCCCATCTCTTATTCTTCTTCTCCCTCGTCTTCTTCTTTCACATATTGCATATGAATAGTGGAACATGAATTATAATTCATGTTCTACTATTCACTAGTGTAGTCACTAGGTTGGGCGAATGACTAAGCTGAATCGGGCTGGACCTGTTTTAGCCCAGCCCAGTTGGTTGGGCTGGGTCCAGTCCACCCTAAAAAAAGGGGAAGAAGAGTATGATGGGCTGCCAGTCGGCCTAACCCGACTGAGTTGAGCTGGACTCATTTCAACAGAGCCTAGATGGTCGAGTCAGGTCTAACCTAATTTATGTTTAACAACAACAATATATAATATTTTTAAAAAATAAAAAAAATTCAAAAAATTCAAAAGTCCTTTCAAAAAATTTGTGATTTTCTAGCATGTTTTTCTACCAATTTTGCATAATATTGGGTTGTATATTTACACTATAAGATATAGATCTGGTATTAAAATACCTGGTTTTCTCCAAAATGTTTCTAATTTTTTTAAAAAAAATCAAATTTCCTCTTTCAAAATAAAAAATAAAAAAATATTTTGTTTTCATGCATATGGCTAAATTCTAAAAGTTTTCCAAGCATATTTTAATAAAAGAACAACAAAAATTACATCTTTATCATGTTTTAAAAATGCAAAAGAAAGAGAGAGGATATCGTAACTAGTTTATGGTTATCCATTAGGGTTTGACTAAAATATCAAAAACCCTTTACCAATCATTTTGTTCACTTTATATTTAAAGTGTTAGGGTTTACCTATAGATTTTTATAGCTGAGGGTGTAAAATCACACAATAGAGTATACCCTTAGATATTAAAGACATAAAAACAAAAAATATAAATAAATAAATGCAATGCTAACATTTAGACCTTAGAATGGTTAGGATTTAACCTGATAAGGTAAAGACTTCATCACGAAGGGAGATCTACCTTGAACTTTAGATAAGACCAAAGAATAGAAACTTGACCTAGAAAAACAATCAAACAATAATATAGCTTACCTTAGATAGGGTGCAATAAGGGTGATACATATTCCCCTTGCACAACCAGTTCCTTACTCGGACTCTCACAAGCTATAGGTTTCGTAGTAAACTTAATACTAGGTGATGACTCTTGAATCTTATAATCATAATTTTATGATCATACCCAAAACCTTTTTTCCTTTCTTAATACCTCTCAGGAGGGTTAGCGCCCCATTCGACGTCGCCCCGCGACAACATTCTTTCTTTGTTTTCTTAAGGCTTTAATAGTTCAAGAAAGTTAGTATGAGTGTGCTTAAGCTAAGGTTTGTTGAGTTTAGGCTTTTTTTTCTGTGTTTTTGGTCATTTTATAGGTTTAAAGCAATGATTGAGTTTTCTAGGTTTCTAGGTTTTGTGTTCAAAGGTTGCCATTTTAATTTCTTGCAAACTAAAGTTATGGGCTTGCCTTGAGTGTTTTGATCGAAGCCTGGGCATATATATGAGTGTTCTCTTCTTCCAATTAATCCATACAAGGTCTTGTTTGGATCAGTTGATCATTAATCCCTTTATAGATGTAGGTTTATGTTTGAGGCTGTTAGGTTTGATTCTTGAAATATTTGGCATATTATTCCCTTTAAATAAGTCTTTCAGGTTTAATTTTACATGGTATAGCTCTTTATGTCTGTGATTCGATGCAACTTGGTCTTTAGCTTTGATTTAATTTATAGGTTCTTATTATGTTTTTCGCGTTCTTGAGAATATTCAACCAAAAACCACCATTTAATCTTTGCAAACTCTATTTTGATCAAGGGTTGTGTTTCTATGTCTTGGGCCAAGTTGGGAGGCCTGTCCATATGACTGGACTAAGCCTTTAAAGCCTAAGACCACATTTAGCAAAGCCAAAATTTATCAAATAAAAAAATATATTTTTGGGTCTTTATGGCACGTTTAGAAAACATGCCCTTAAAGAAATTTTTAAACATGTATTTTTTAGCTAAAAACATGTTTAGCAAACATGACCTAACACATTTTTCACAACCTTATTTTCTTTCTCTTTTTTTGTATTTTTCCAAACACACCTTAGTTTAATGTTAATTAATTTTTAGGTGTTTGAAGGACTATTTTGCAATTAATTTTGGGTCTTTTATATAATTTATACCCTTTTATATTTAATATTTAGGATTATGAAGTTATACGTAAGACACTTCTCCAATATTAAATAAACCAGTTTTAAAAAATAGAAGAACAATAAAGATCCTTCTTTAAAAAACACAAAACAAAATAGATTTTATGTTTTAAATTGCATTTGGTTAAACTCTAAGATAATTTTCATGCATATTTTTGGAAAAAAAAATATTTTTTCTTTTTTCTTTTAAGAAAAATCATTTAATGGATTTTATAGCTAGTTTGTAAATATCCATTAGAATTTGGCCCAACTTTCAAAAACACAAAACAAAAATTTATTTATTTATTTTTAATACCAGGATTTACAAACTTATATGTAAGAAATATTCCTAGTATTAAGGGAAATAAAAATATAAAATATATTTTAGCTTTAGAATGGATAGGTTTGACCTATAAAGTCAAGGTCCACCTTACTAAGGTGAATCTACTTTAACCAATAGACAAATCAATTGTTAAAAAAATACAACATAGCTTTAGTAATAATTAGACAAATGAACAGTACATCTTACATCAGGAAGAGAGTTATAGGGGTGATATTATTTGCCTTATACACAACCATTCCCCGTATACAGACTTTACAGACTAGTTAGGGTTTTTAATAACTATAACACTAGGTGGCGACTCCAAACCCTTAAACCATAAAAGAAAAGGAATTTCTTGTTCTTTCTACACCTAAATTTGATCCAAAAGGATGATCACCATGACATTATACACGTACGACAATGTTACTCACTGTCAACCACTAAGGGAAAGTGAGCCTCTTTTTCATTTAGGCCATCTTCCTATTATTTTCTCATCAAATACCAGCACCTTGTATCTTGCTATTGTTATTGCACATGTTAAAATTATGGTAAACACATGGCTATTTGGTTTGGGTCATAAACAAGGGGTTTAGGTGAAAAAAGAAATCATATATGAATAAGGGAGATGACTTGCTGATTTGATGTTGGCGGTAAGAGAAGAGGTTGTCATAGAGGTTTTGGATTGATGATGGTTTGAAGAATGGTCAATGAATAGAGATTATCTTTGGTTTTGGTCAAATGGTAGGGCATGTGCTTAGAGAGACCGAGTTGGTGATTCAGGTGTTTATGGTTATTCGATAAAGGCTTTGTGGGTTATGGTGCAATTCAATTTCAATAGTGATTGATTAGTACTTAAAAGTGCATTTTTATCAAGGTTTTATATCATCATTTTGCACTTGAAGTATCAATAACTTCTTAACTAAAGCATGTTTTATAATAAGAAGTCTGATACTATAAGATACCTTAAATTCAAGGTAAAAGTTCATCTTAAATGCAAGCCTATTACATAAATCAAAGGATTGATGGATGAGTTTAACTATTGAAATTGAGAAGATAAAGAAAGGGTTAAGCTTAGAAAAGAGATGCTGGTTCTGTTCAAACTGGAACATTGTTCAGTCATTGTCTCATATCTGGAGTTGTAGATCTTGGATTTTAATTTGGTTTATATGGCTAGAAAGCTAAGACATGGGCCTAAAACATTCATGAGGAATGCAAGATCAATTCTGCTGTTTGGAAGTCCAAATCTTAGCAACAACGGAGAAGTCATAATTTGTCCTACAACTCAGACATTGTTCAGTGTTCAACCCCTATCTCGAGTTCTAGAAGTCCAAATGCACCGATTCTTTTTTTTTTGAAAGCTGAGATAATTTCCTAGAACTTTCATGACAAAAATCTGTTCAATTGTTGACATTATCAATGATGTTTTGTTCAGACAAGAAGATAAGGATTGTCATCAAGTCAAGATGTGGCCACCCACTCAACAATTAGTCATCAATCAATAGTTCCAAATTTTGGCCTATAAAAGGAGGCATTTTCCATGCATTTAGGCATCTTGGTTTTCAGATCAGGATCATGTTCTTGCTGTCTCTCTTTATATTTTTGTAATGCTGAAGTTTTGCTTATATTAATCTCTTGTTTATATTTTTCATTTCCTTTCCTTTACTTAGTTAACTTATATCTTATTTATGTTCTTATCTTGTTCATTTATGTTTCTCTTCTTCATTATGTTTAGCTAAGTTTATTATGTCAAGGTGAAAAGGTTACACTAATGGTGTAAGAATAAGTATAGTATAAACTCAACATGGACTTTAATGTTTGATACTAACATGTTTTGTATTTGTTATCTTATTTACTCTTAATACTTTGCTTGTTAAATGGTTAATCTAGATTTATGTTGTATAACCTTGATACAACAAATACTTGGGGGTCAAAACCCTAAACCCTAAAAATGCTAAAATACAAAATAAAAAAAATGAGAAATTTTACAGGAAATGTTATTTTAGATCTTTTTTTAGAATTGTTTGAAAAGTTGGGGGTCAAAACGAGTTTTGACATGATTATTTGAAAATCTATCTTTTTATTAGATATTCTCATCCAAACTAGTAAAAATACCTTCACGTGAGAAACTTATACCTAACATAATTTATTAAAAAAAAGTATTATAAATTTTAACACCACATTACAATTCATGCTCTTAAAATTTCATTTATTTTTATTAGGGTGGGGCTTTGAGTTTCTCAAGTGAGGGTCTTTTTATAAGTTTGTATAGAAATATGAACTAGAAGGATATATTGAATAATTATTTGAAATATAAAGATAGATAGATTAAGAGTGATTAAACTAATATGAAGCTTATAAAATATAAGGATAAAAATCAATTCCCTCTATTTTATCAAAACATTACTACTTTGCTCAAAATTCTATTTTAGTGATTATCATCATCAACATAGTCAGACATAGTCATGAATTAACTTAACTATAGGTAAGACTACCTATGTTTGGATAATGTGAATTTCAATTTTGGTCAATTACTATTATATTATGTTAGAGACTAATATAAATCATATCTTGAGACCTTACTTAACAACTTAAATTTTTAGGTTGAGGTTGTTCTGTGACATGACATTAGAGCCTTGTTGACCAGGCAATCACAACTTAGAATCTCACTACCTATATTTTATTTGGTAAAATTAAGCACAAGACAGTAGTGAACATGTGCAAGTTTTAAGCCCAAAGAGCTTTCACTTGAAGGGATGAGTTAGAGAATAATATAAATCATAAATTGGGACCTCACGTAATAGCTTAAACTTTTGAATTGAGATTTGAAAAGTGAATTGAATTCGAGTAATGGAACAAACAATAAAAGCAGGGAAAAGATCTTTTGCTTTTTCCTTTTCTTTGAGGTTTGAGCAAAAATGAAAAGACAAGGAAAGAAAAAGTGACTAGAGTGACTCCAAAAAGTAGGAAAGAACATAAACAACAGTAGTAATATAAAGCACAAAAGTAAGGTACCACCTTAGCGAGCTTCAAGGAATGAATTTCAGTGTTTTTATTATTTTCTTTTTTTTCTTTCAGTTTTAAATCTTTTTTCTTTAGATTATTAAGGCTAAAATCTAAACAAACTACTTTTTTGAAAAACTAGAATAAAATCTAAACAAAACTTTTCAACCAATTTTTTTTTTGTTTTTTAGAAAAATAAAATAAAATAATTGTAGATCCTCGATTAAATTTTTTATGGTGTAAGTAAATTATTAGTAAATTAAACTTGGTGATAAAAAGGGTTCATGGAAAAACTAAAACAGATTAATATTGAATAGTTAGAAATAAAGTTTTTTGAACTAAAACATTTAGATGCAGAGGTGGTAGGGCACTAGCTGAGAAAGGTGGAGAGGGTAATTAATTAGATATCAGTACTAGAGGAGCTGCGAGTCAACTATGTGACCCATCTACTCAGAGAGTGCTCACACATTGTGGGAGATGGTTAGAGAAAGGATATCTAGGGAGGTCCTGACTTAGAGGGACTTTAGAGAGGAGTTTGAGGAGAGATATTATTCATGGTAACACAACAAGGAACATAAACTTTTAGCTCTAAGGTAAGGAGACATGACTGTATTAGAGTATAAGATGAGGTTCCATGATTTATCTATATTTGCCTCTACATACCTCCCTACTGAGTGATATGGAATAGAGAGGTTGGGAAATGGATTATGATAGGATTTGAAAAGAGTATTAATAGTGATGCTATTTTAGACAACCCAAGAGTCAGTACAAGCTGTAGTGGCTATGGAGAGAGTGATCAGGGATTATTAGAAGGAAGAGGTTGAATAGGTACAGTTAGCAGGAATGAAGAGGAAGGGTTTTGCCTTTTCCACACATAGACATCGCCTCTTAAAAAAGGAGAAATGTGGAAAGTTAGCTAGTAAGTTTATGAAGAGGGGGAAGTTTTACCTAAGGAAAAATTTTATGAGTATTCATTCAAGTCAGCGAAGGAGGACCCTCTAGAGGTCAGGCTTGTCAAGTGGTGTGTGATACAAGAGGCTCTACCAAACAAAAAGAGCCCAAGTATCCATTATGTTCTAGGTATAATTAGAGGCACCCTAGGATTGTTGAGCTACCCTAGGGAAATGTTATATTTTTAGAGGTAAGGAGTATAAATAGAGAGATTATCAGTATCTTAGGAGATGACGTTACTATTATGGAGAGACAAGCCATAGGAAGAAAATGTTTTCTTGTAAGGCGGTTAAGGATACTTTGGGACAAAGAACTACTACTTAGAGTCAATAGCAGTTAGTTATAGTTGACAGGCTTGCGAGACTCACACAATTTGGAGTGAGTGCCAACAGAGGCAGACCCAGGTTTTAGAATGATAGGACCTAGAGAAGGGTGTGAGAGTACATTACTGTTGAAAACTATGCAAGTATATGTTTTATTTCATCATAGGGCAAGTCATTTCTTTATATCATGTAAAATTACAAATAGACTATATATAATGCCTAGTAAGTTGGATGCGAGAGTAACAGTTAGTACACCTCTCAGAGAGAATTTAGATATTAATAATGTATATAGAGGGGTTAGATTGTTTATTGAGGATTATGAGCTGAGGGTAGATGTAATGTTGTTGAAATTGGATGATTTTGATCTTATCTTGGGCATGGATTAGTTGAGTCTACACCAAACACAAATGGATTGTTTCACCAAAATACTAACTATTATAGGGACATGCAGTGAAAGAATAATTTTTACAGAGGAGAGGAAGGTGATATCTAATTGTTTGATTTCAATCATGACAACTAGGAAACCAATGAGGAAAGGATGTCCTGCGTACTTGGCACATGTTAGAGAAATGGAAAAGGATAAAATGGAGCTAACTAGTATTCTACTAGTAAAGAAATTTCCAGATGCGTTTCTAGAAGAATTACCAAGGTTGCCCTCGGTTAGAAAGATTGAAGTGTCAATTGAGGTATTACTAAGGAACACTCCTATAAAAAGTCCCCAAGGGGCGTAGCGTGATGTCAAATGGCTTGAGATCTGCACAACAGGTCTTGAGTTCGAGTCAGGGCGTGCACCTCTTGTAAGAGCCTGGGACAGCCGGGGTTTTACTCACTCACCTGGGTCCACAAAGTGCGCTTTCCGGAGGGTGGGGTTTCCTCGAATCCAAAAAAAATGAAATAAACTCCTATAACAAAGGCTTCATATAGAATGTTGCTACTAAGTTAGCCAAATTGAAAATTCGACTTCAGGAGTTACTAAATAAAGGTTTTATCTGACCTAGTAAGTCATATTAGGGATCCTCGGTATTTTTTGCAACGAAGAAGGATGGCACCCTTAAGTTGTGTGTCAATTACTAATAGTTGAATATGGTGACAATAAAGAATAAGTATCTCATTCCATGAATAAATGATTTGTTTGATCAATTAAAAAGGCACGAGTATTTCCAAGATAGGTTTGAGATCTAGGTACCATTAATTAAGGATTAAGGAACAACACATGTAGAAGATGACTTTTAAAACTCTATATGGGCATTATGAGTTTTTAGTGATGCCTTTTGGGTTGATCAACACCCCAAAAGAGTTTATGGATCTGATGAACTAGATCTTCCAACTATTTTTAGGTCAGTATGTATTCAAGTTTTTATATGGAACATGAGCAACACTTAAGAAAAGTGTTGTAGAGTTTAATAGAGAACTAGTTATATGCCAAGTTAGATAAGTGTGAGTTTTGGTTAAAGGAAGTAGTGTTCTTAGAGCATGTCATCTTAGTTACGGGTATATTTGTGGATCCAAGAAAAGTGAAAGCTATTTTGAAATGAGAAAAGCTTGTTAGTGTAATAAAGTTCCATAGTTTATTGGATTTAGCAAGGTATTATAGGAGATTTATAGATGAGTTCTCTACAATAACATCTCCTTTAACCCGAATAACTCATAAAAAAAAAGTCAAATTTGAGTGGTTAAAAGAATATGAGGGATGTTTTCAAGAGTTGAAGAGATGACTTACCTCTTTCCTGAAATTAACTCTTTCCTTAGGGACTGAAGGGTTGGTGTATAATGATGCTATCTTTATAAAGTTTTTTCTATTCTTCATAAATATTAAATGCAATTGAGACTCTTTAAATGTTCATTTGTCATCTAAGAGGTAGTTCACAAGTTTTCTTATAAGCAATCAGGGAATTAAGTCTAGCCTCAGAGAGGCATATCCCATCTGAGACATATCATCACATATCTAGTTAAAAATGTTCAAAGATTAACTTGTAAGATTAACATCAAACATATTTAATCTTCAAATGGGGTAACATTACATAGCCTTCTTTTAAATCCTTAAGAACATCAAAGATTCCTAATAAACCCTCGAGTGCTAAAAGATCTTTGAGGAACAAAAGATATTCTTATCCTTTTTAAAAATCTTAACCAAACCAAAGGATTGGGAGACTTTTTTCCTGTAAAACTCGACAAAAGTTTTGGTGAAAAGCCAACCTATGCTAAGCAAGAATTAAGGGGAACAAACTGGCCTAGTCTAAGGAGGATTTTGGGAAAAGGGGAAATTAGTTTTAGGTTAACCAAAAAAGAAATAAGAACAAGGTAATCCAGCCCCCAAACACCCCATTACGTTTATAAGTGATATAAATGTAAGGGGGAGAAAAAGAGATGACTTTTCCTCTCCCCCAGAATTGACAATAGTTATTGCTGCAGCATGATATGACCAAAGAGTTGATGTCTTCTCCCAAGTGCAAGAGTGTCGAAGTAAAAAATAACCCGGCAACACCGGGGTCGAACCACAGGGAGGTTAACTATATAAATTATAAATAACAATAATACAACAACAACAACAATAATAAATAAGAGAGCTTTGAGATGTGATATTGATATAAGGATTAAATAATCCTTATCTTCTTGTCTGAACAAAACATCATTGCTAACATCAGAATGTGAATAGATTGTACTCATGAAGGTTCTTGGAAATTATCTCAGCTTTCCAACAAAAAACAAATTGGTGCATTTGGACTTCTAGAACTCGAGATATAGGTGAACATTAAACAATATCTAGGCTGCAGGATAGATTCCGACTTCTCCGTTGTTGCTAAGATTTGGACTTTCAAACAACAGAATTGAGTCTTAGACTCCTCATGAATGTTTTAGGCCAATGTCTTAGCTTTCTAGCCATATAAAACAAATTGAAATCCAAGATCTACAGCTCTAGATATGACCTAATGACTGAACAGTGTTCTAGTTTGGACTAAACCAACATCTTTTTCTAAGCTTAGCCCTCTCTTTGTTTTCTCAATTTCAATAGTTAAACTCATCAATCAATCCCTTCATTTATGTGATAGGCCTGCATTTAAGATGAACATTTACCATAAATTAAAGGTATATTATAGTATTAGACATGATATTATAAAACATGTTCTAGTTAAGGAGTTATTGATACTTAAAGTGCAAAATAATGATATAAAACCTTGATAAAAATGCACTTTTAAGTACTAATCACCCACACACTCCTTTCCAAGGAGAAAATTGAACCCAACCAACTTGCATGTCAACTTTCTTGAGTGTTGAGTGAGAGGTGAGTTAGAAAAAAGAGAGAAAACCAAAAACATGCAAGAAGAAAGAACCTAGAGAGCCAGCTGGAACAGACAGAAAGAAGAAGAAAGAAACCGAAAGTAAGGGAAGAAAAAAGTACTAAAAACCTTTCCTAAGAGTACTTAAAATCATAAGGTAAGAAAAAAATCACTTTCTTATTTGTATCCTTGAGACTTCGAGAAAAAAAAGAGAAGGAAACCTTAAAGGAATGACTTCGGGTTTTTACACCAATGACTAAAGAGGACTGAATATAAAGATTAATAAGTATGGGGCTGAATGGGGAACATAGCTCCAGAACTTATAATAAAAGAAATAAATGATTTTGAATACACAAACTTAGAGGGAGGGCTGACCAGATTGAAGGGAGCTAAACAGAATGCAAATTGATGTGATGAAATGCTTGAATTGTGACCTTGTTATAGTCTTAGAACATGCTTGAGCCAAAAAAAAATTCATGTGGATGTTAATGTCTTGATTTTTACATATATGATTGAAGATATTATGTGAAAATGAGATGAAATGATTGTATGTGCATAATTGTGATGTTGTTAAGCCCTTAAAGGCATGCTGGATCTAAAATGGAAATGATACCATGTTAATGTCTTGATTTTGTTTATGTGATGGATGAACTTTTATAATTATGAATCAAGTGATTGAATGCATGAATATGACTTGTTGTTGGGAATATAATTGTGTTAGAAGTGATAAAATACATTTGAAAACTTGAAAGGAATGGGCTACCATGTTTGGCTAAGAAGGTGAAACATGGAGGGAGCCTTGTATGATGAGCACCCTTAGAGAAACAAGACATAGGTTGGAAATGGAACTCTTGTATGAGGTGAATTGAATATTAAATTGTGTTGATGATTTGGCATGACAAAATTGAAAACATAGAATGCAAGATTATGGCAACATTAGGTTTTAGCCTTAAAATGATGGTATTGTTTGATAGCCTTGTGATAAATTTGAATGTGATTGGTTATGGTATATGTCCAAATTTGTTTAGGGTGTGTTATAAAAGGGGAAAGCCTAGTGTAAACCTTACGCTTAGTCGAGGGAAAGAGTAAAACTAAAAATAACTCAATCGTCACTACCGATTTCTAAATCAGCAACGACATAAATTCGTTGATGAATTCTGGGTTAGTAGTGACTCAGATCTCATTGATGACTTCTGAGTCAATAGTAGATTGTATTCGTAGACAATTCTATGCGTTAGCCATGGAATTTGGTTGTGTTGATGAATATTGGGTCGACAGCAACTCAATTTTCATTGATGATTTATGAGTCAACAGTAGATTACAGTTTTGCTGATGAATTCTGAGTTCCATACATCAACTGTAAACTAGTTTCGTTGAGGATTCTGTGTTACCAATGACCTAGTTTTCGCTAACAAATTATGAGTTCCATGCATCAGTAGCAAACCAGTTTCACCGATGATTCTATGTTACCAATGGCCTAGTTGTTGCTAACAAATTTTGACTTCCATGCGTCACCCATAAACCAATTTTGTTGATGATTCTACATCAGTAGCGACCTAGCTTTCGCTAACAATTTTTGTGTCATCAACAATCCAGTTTTTACTGACGACTTTCTGTGACAGAAGCGTCCCAATTTCATTTTTGAATTCCAAATCAAAAATGTTTTAATTCATATGATAACTTTCATTGTATCATATGTGGAACTCTTAAATGTAAACATACGTATTCTGGGGATATATATGGTGATGACTTATGTGATTTCTAGATGCGAATATGTTGATTAGTGATCATTTGATGTGTCAGGTGGTACAACTAAGATCAGACCTTCGATCAAATGAGGACACCCTATGAGAGGAACAAGTAGGTGGCTTCCACCCCCTCTAGCATAATGTTAATTCTCTTAAGTGAATTCATTACGAAAGATCTATTATTGTGTTGTGGCGAATACTAAACTGTTATGAAATGTTTGGATGAGTATTATGATTAGCTTTGGCTATTGACATCCTAAAAGGATGTCACACCAATAAGGTGTGTAAGGAATCTCGTTCCATAAGTCCATATATTTTGAAAAGAATTATGTATTTGCATGTTTAAGTTATTATGTATTTTGTATGAACAAATGTATTAAGTGTGTAATTGCTGACCAACACTTTTCTATAAACTTGTAATGGTAGCAATATGTAAATATGATGCAAACTTGTAATGTCTGTTGAATTACAGTTCAAGCCTTTCCCCATGGATGCTTGCAATAGAGGAGCTTGATGGAGCATGTTATGATGGCAAATTTATCACCACTACAGTGTAGATATGGTTTGCTAGACTGAACGTGGCTCTCTGTTGATGTTGTCCTTCGGGCTGGCAAATCTGTATATGTTGTTGGTTGGCTGCAGTGCTGTGCTAGCTCACTTGCTAGGATTCTTTCCAGTGCTGCCACTTGCTACACCGGTCATCTTCTGCGAGGTTTTTGTTGTGAGCCGTTTGTTTAGTTTACTGCTGATTGCATTATGGTTTGCTGGAGTTAATTACTGGCTTTCTGCACCACTATTACTCCTGCCATTCTGATGTCGTTGCTTGTGTTTCTGTGATAGGGGTGTCTTGGTGACAAGTTCTGCTTTAGGTTTGCTATGTTGTTGCTTCCTCAGTCCATACTCAGAGGGAATGGGTGATCTGCTACTGATGTACTCTTGCTAGCCAGTTGTTGATGTTGGTGCTGTGTATTATCCCATGCTACTTACACATGACTTCTGTGTGCCGAATGTGTTGAGGCTGCTCCTGGCCATTGTTGCGGGGCTACTGCCTTGGTTTAGCTGCTGAAGGTGTCGGTTGGCCTGTGGTGACTATTTGCTGCCCTTGTCCAGCTGTGAATGTGGGTACAGGTTGGTTTGCTGATCATGGTTGTAGGATCAACCCCCGACTGTTGCTGCTGGTGTTTTGGTTCTTCTATGAGTCCATCATATCTTCTGCGTTGTTCTGATTGTTGTTCAACTTACTTTTGCTGTTGGGCAGCTATGATTTCTTTTTTCTTTTGCTGGTTTGTTTGTTGTACTTCTTACAGCGGGCTGCTGGAACTTCAGTACATTATTGCTGGAAGAGTTGGTTTGCTGCAACTGACCTATGCTACTTTTGCTATGGATTGCTGCTTGCTTTGGATGCCTCCGCGTGCTCCACTGCTTGGTTTCTTGTAGTTGGCTGCTGTGTTCTGTCCCTGATTCACTTTTTCGGTGTTAGGTGCTGTTTTTGTACATGGCTTTGCTTCATATTGTCAAAATAGCCATGCTTCAACGGCTATGAAGTTACTTTTGCTTGTTCAAGGGAGCATGTTTCCTTTGTGCTCTATTATGTATATACATGTATATTTTGATTAGTTGGTCTCCAACATAGTTTCATTTTGATCTATAAAATTTCTTACATTCAATCAAAAAACAAATACAATATAATATAAACTTATGGATATATAAATATGATGTTGTGGGTATGTGTATTGAGCACTTTCATGGAGATGTGGATTTACATAATCATATATATATTGTACCATACTAAAAAAAATAGAGCCTATCTACTAATTTCTGGAATACTATTGTGAGAAGCATTGAGAATATAATGGCTTACATAAAAAAAAAATTACCATCAATTTTGGCTTTAAAAAATTAGAACATTACATTTTCTATTTTTCTAGGGCTTTTTTACATGGATGTTAGTAATGTCTTGATCTAAATGGAATAAGGAGTATAAAAACTTGTTTACTATATTAGCAAGTTTCTCAATGATACAAAGACTAGATACTAGAGAAGAAAAATAGCCCTAGCTTTATGAGCTTAGCTAAAAAGCTTAATCCTTATTTCCAAACTTACTAAGTAATAATCTTGATAGCTCAACCACTCAAAACAAGTTCTACACAAACCAAACACCTTATGCTAGATGGTAAAGTGAGTTATAGAGCTACAAGAATATTTGTATATAGTATCAAACATCAAGGTATAGATATTAGCTGATTTTATAACTAAATTCTCATTCTGTGAAATTGTAGAAAACCAAATCTCAAACACTAGAAATCTCTAAACCAACTTATAGCATATTTATTTTTTAGGCATCAAACATGTTTGAGTGTGATACAGCACTATGCTAACTAGCCCCAAATAGAAAGTTTTTTTTTTAAGTATGCCCTACATTTTAAGTTCTTATCCTCTAAAAAAGTTGATGAATATAAAGTAATCATTATAAGACTTAACTTGATAAGGCACTTAATATCTACCCCCTTCAATTATTTAATAACTTTTTTCTAATAATGGGCCAAACAAGAAAGCCATCCATGCTAATAATATATGTATGGTACAATCCAGCTATGCTTGATTGTATTTCTGATTGGAGTCTGTGTTGTAGATGGTTTCAACTAGTCATGTGCTGATGGCTATGTTAGTGTTCAAGGGAGCCTATTTCTTTTTTTTTTTGTATATACATGTATATTTTAACTTGCTGGTTTTCAGCTTAGTTTCGTTTTTTATCTATAAAATTTCTTATATTTGATAAAAAAAAATATGTAAGGTACAAGAACTCTTGATAAGTCATAAAACAAATGGTAAATGGATCAACTTCACTAGGGTGCCAATAAAGGAAAGGAAAATGATCAAGTATACCTCTTGTCCAAATTAGCAAGCTTCAACCTTCTAAAACTTCAACTTATAGCTTATATAAAGGTCATTGATAGGCTTAACATTGATGTAATAGAAAGTGTATCTAAGCACTTTATCGATAGTGATCTTATTGAGTATTGCTAGAAGATTTCCATTGAGCATACTTTAAAATAGAATAGTTCATCTTAGATAGTAATGAGGTCATTAGGCTTATTAGGAAAGCATCATGAAATTATTTTACAAACCAATAATATCTCGTACCATAGATTTGTAAAAAGGTTTCTAACTACACCAATCCTAAAATGCATCTATGTAACACCCTAAGCCTTTTTTCATGATTTTTTTTAAAATAATCATATACATGAAAAATAGACTAATGATTTTTTATAATAGATAAAGTTTCACCTATATAGAGGCCCTCCCAATCAACACACCGAACACAAGATTTACTCTACACATACACATCAAATGTATAAAGGACTTTCCATTTATATTAAAAGATTAATAAAATTTTGAAAGAGTCTCCCTTGTATGAGGCGTACCTAAATTGTTTTCTTGTATTTAATACTTGCAAAACATAACCACAATCCAAACCGCATTTACCTTATACAATCAATGCTTACATGCAGCTCATGCATGCCACCTAACACATATCATCAATCACAATTATTTACTATATTAGTGCACAACAAGTGTTTATATTATTATACGAGGTATATGCAATCATATGTATATGTATATGTATATGTACAATAGAAACATAATGATTTGTAAACCATCATTTTACTTGCTTATAATTTCAAAATATTAAACTTAATATATACATCAACTTAACTACATGTCATAAGATGAAAATTACAAACTTTTACCTAATACAAAAAGAATTATGCAATATTGTAAATAATGAATAAAAGCATGTAAACATACCTAACACACTTGTACCACGTTAAACTTTAGTAAAACACAACTACAATGGTCCCACTTCATTCAAATTATTCATTTTTAGCTACAAACTCTAATTACAATTAGAAAAATCCCTTAACACAATTTTTGCTATTACAACCAACTTAACATCACATCTTTAACCCTCGTCAACATGGCTAAATTAATTCTACACCATTAGTCTCCCCTAGTTTGATCGACTTTAACATATAATAATAAGTCTCAATCCAAATGATCAACTTTAATATATAATGAATAGTCTCTTTCCAAACAACCGACTTTATCATATCAATAATTAGTCTCTGTTCAAATAGCCAATTATCTTTTAACATATAATAATTTGTTTCTTTTATAATCTATTTTGAAGCTCATTTCACATGTTTAAAGAAAATTCTAACAAGAATATATCTTTAAATAAAAAGGTAAGGTGACAAAAACCTACTTGATACTTTGGTAGTATACTCTCTCTCAATTATTGATCCAACCTTGCATGTCACTCCTAATTTTCAGGGAAACATCCAATTAGTACCCACATCATTTTAATCCATTGTTTATACTAATTTAAACACATCATTATTCTTTTTCATAGTATTAATTTATATCTTAATGATAATTTCACATTTTCTTATATTTTTAACTTGCATTTAACATACGATGTCATATTTCTTATTAACATCATGCATCCAGCATTTTCTTATTTTCCCAATTTACTAACTTGTTAACCAAAACCCAGTGTACACAACCATCTAATTTACAAGTTCTCAATCCATATCTAAGCATAACAACATCATTAAACACCAAAACTCACACAATTCCATTAATTTCCATACTTTTCATTTTAGCACATTTAGCAAACATTAATTTCTAATTTTTCATATTTCTAAGGACAATCCAATATCTAAGTGTTTTATCTACATGAATCAAAACCATAATTAAAACACAATTTCATCATTATAACAATCAAGTTTAAGCATAATATCATCATTTAAAATACAACATGTACACAAATTAGTCAACTTTCCCATAATTTAACCCATATAACCAACATCAACCAATTTATTTCACATTATAATTTCCCAAACCAATCTATACATTCCCCAACATCATATAAAACATTAAAATCAATATGATTTTGTCTAATTTTTTAATTTTCATTATTCCCACATATAACAACAATTTGGATTTTTTCTTGTAATCCACATTACATCATTCAAAATCAATTTAAAATACTCATAATATCATTAAAATACCAAACAAACACAATTTAATTAAATTTCTAAGTTCCCCTTAATATCAAATCATGGTTAGCCACATTAATAATTAAATATCCATAATGAATTTTTAATTTCCTCAATTTACTCCTCAATCATAATTTCCCAATTTAGGGATTTCAATCCCCTAATAAAAAAATTAGAAAAATATATTTAAGTAAAATAACACCTTACTAATAACAATTAACATAATTTGATAAGTCTCTTACAATTCTTTTCAAGAATTTCCCTTCCCCTTCCAATTTTGCAATTCTCTCTATATTTTGCAACTCCCAATCTCTCTCTTTCTAAGTTTTTTCCTAGTTTGATTTGTTTTTTTTTTTTGGTAGGAAATCATCTAGCTCGCACTCTCCTTACCATTTAATTCAAGAGAAATTAACAAGAAATTAAAGGAGAAGAAAAGATTTCAAGCTTCCTTCTTCACTCTAAGTTGTTAGCCTCATTATAAATAGAAGGGGGCGAGGGGGGGGGGGTTCCTTTTATTTATAATAATGTCGCTCATTTTATATATCCCACATGTTATTTATGTCCAATATCCAATCATCAGTATTTTTCGCATACTAATTTATTTATTTAGTTATGTCCAACATTTTAACGAACTAATTAAGACAAACACATTTTGCTCAATGAGATGGTAAAACTAATATCCAATAGTTTCTTCTAGATGTCCAACAATCTTATATTTATGTAATGTAACTCATAGCTTTTTAGATACAATGTCTTTCATATAAGCGTCACATCAACTAATTCTTAAATATGATAAGTTTGGTTACCTGCCTTTTGATTTCTTATATGGAGTCTTATCAACATATTTTTATTAAAACTCTATTTAAAAGGTAAGCATGAGTTTATAGGGCATGGCCTTAGAAAAAAGATAGAAGGTCTATATAACTCATCATGGACCATACCATGTCCAATAGGGGTGAGCGAATTCGGTTCGGTTCGGTTTTTACGCGAAAAAACAGCCAAATCAAAAAAAAGAGACTCGAAACTGAACCAGAACTGGCCCAAACCGGCCAATTTCGGTCCAATTTCAGTCCAGTTTTTTATCCAAAAACCGGCCAAACCTATAGGCTTATTTTGGGCTTTTTAATAGGCTTTTTAATGGGCTTTGTAATGGGCTTCTAATGGATTTCTATTAGGCTTACAATTAATGTTGATATTGTTTCATTTTCTTTGAAGATTCCAAATATATTTAATTATTTTACCCCTAATTATTCATTTATATGAAATTATTAATGTCAATCTTGTGTTCAATATATTTTTTAACTTACTAATATTTTTCTACTTCTGAAAAGTTTAAATAAATAACACAGACTCACAATCACACACCAATAAGTTAAAATTCAAATTACAAATCATTGCCTTCAAAGGGCTTAACAAAAAACAGCAAATAACATTACATTATCATAAAACACTCCAAGCCACAAAAAATAAATCTTCATGTGCACATCGTCTCAATAAAAAAGCACTTCAAGAGCATTGCACTTTGATTCCTGAAATTCATAATCTAGAATTATAACATGATAAATTAAATCAGAAGATATAAAAATAAAAAAAGATGTTAGAATTCTACAAAATAAATGCATCATAATTTGTGAACTAATTATCATCCGTTACTAAATGCAACTTTCCATCAAATTCTACAAAATAAAATATTAAACATGTTAGAATAAAAATGTGTTAATTAATAAATCATAAAATAAAAGGTATAAGTTTTTAAGAAACATTACCTGATTCAAGGTTTTCGTAGGTTTCAAAATCATTCATCAAGGTTGTATTATCAGCTGGAATTGGACCATGATGCAACCAATTTTGACAACAAATAAGTGCTTGAACTGTTGTTGGAGATAGAGAACTTCGAAATTGATCGAGTATATGACCACCTGTGCTAAAAGCTGATTCAGAAGCCACTGTGGATATAGGAATAGCCAGAACATGTGGTGCAACTTTCAAAAGTATCTTATATTTTGAAGCATTAATCTTCCACCATAACTCTAAAAGAATGATCAAAATAACATCAATAACATAACTCTACTTTGATAAGGTGAAATTATACATATGCCTGAAAACATCAGCAGTATGCTCTGGTTTAAGTATTCCTAAACCCCTTTTTTTCTTTGGAAAAAGGAATAAATCAATGAATAAGGTAAAGATGAAATGAATACCAAAGCAATCACACATTAAAATCATACTTTAATCCTAAAAAAGGCACAAACTTAACTATCACATTAGCTCAGCAAAACAAATACCTAAGAAATCAATCTTCACAGGAACCAAACAGAAAATTTTTTACGAAACCCACCACCACCACACCACACAACTAGTAAAATTTCTCAACATATGCAATTCAAAACAGAAAAAATAGCCTGGCACATAAGGAACTGGAAGTGATAAATAAACAAATCTGGATAAGAAATAGGGATTTAGAACATGTAACAATAGAAATTTATATAAATGACAGAGGTTTCAAACTAAGAAACAACCCATATAGGAAAAAAAAATTCGCTTCAATCACCCAAATAGCTCTAAATTCTAATTTAAACCTAAATCAAAATTTATCACCCAACAAAATTGATTAAAAATAACAATAAGCTTAACTGTATGAATTAATTAGAAAGGAGAAAAAAAATTAAAACTCACTGGTTTTGAGAGGCTCGATCTGATGGAAACATCGAGTCACCGACTGTGTTGATCCAGTGGAGACTAAGGAAGAAACGTATAAAAAATAAGCTTAACTATATTTAAAATAACAATAACCTTAACCGAATTAATTAATTAATTAATTAGAAAGGAGAAAAAAAATTAAAACTCACTGGTTTTGAGAGGTTGAGGAAACTTCGTTCTGATGGAAACATAGACTATTTTGGTCCAGTTGAGACTGAGGAAACGTCAATCGTCGATCTGTGTTTATGTTTTCTTAGTCTAAGGAGAGTGGACAGTGGAGAAGGAGAGGCGAAGCGGCGAGAGTGGACGGGTTGTGGGTGCTCTGGTACGGGGGCGGCCTTAGCGGAGGCTGGAAAGGGCGGGGGGCAAAGGGGCAGGATGGCGGGTGGCTCTGAGTAGTGAGAGGAGAGATTGTTTGAAAATTGAAATTGAAATGTTTAGGTTTAGGGTTAGCGCAGCGGAGAGTAAACTGGAGAGAAGAGAGGGGTGCGGCGTGGCTCGATAACTTTTTCTATTTATACTAAGGACCGAACTTTTTGAACCGGTCCGGTCCGGTCCGATTAACCCTGTTTTGCACTACAAAACCAAAAACCAAACCGAGCTGGGGTTTTTTCTACATAATCTAATCGGTTTAATTTGTTTTATTTTTTGTTTTGGTTTTTTCGGTTAATTTTTTATCGGTTTACTCGGTTTATCGGTTTTTTTAAACACCCCTAATGTCCAATACGATGTCATTTCTCCTTTTAGAAACTTCTTTATGTTATGGTGTTCTAGGAGGTCTCCATTATGAGAGAGTCTCATTACCTTTTATATAATCTTGAAAATCTTAAGTCAAGTATTCACCATCTCGATCAGATCAAAGTATCTTAATACTTTTTTATTTTTAAACTTCACTTCTAAATTCTTTGAACCTTTCAAATGATTCAGACTTATATTTCATCAAATACACATAACCATATCTAGAATAGTGAATAGTAAATGTGATGAAATACGTATATCCATGTATGGCATGAAACATCATTGTTCCACATACATCTGTATGCATCAGACTTAACAATTCTTTAGACATTTCACTTTTTTCAATAAAGGGTGTTTTGGTCATCTTACCTAATAAACATAGTTATTCTTATTTTATTACTATGACCTAGTCTACAATTCAATCACTAAGATGAATATTGATTATCTAATCTATTTTTCTTGATGTTTATATTGAACATAAGCATTTTTAAAGAAAGTACACACAAACCATTTACCAGATCCATAATAAACATTATTATTATAAAAGAAACAATATTTGCCTAAAATAATAAACCTATATCCATTCCAAGCTAAGTAAGAATTTGATACAATGTTTCTAGAAAGTACTGGAACAAAATAATAATTATTAAGTTCTAGTAGTAACCCATTTAGCAAGGTAAAATAATAAGTTCTTGTCGCTAATTTAGTAACTCTTGCTCCATTTTCTTTAGTTTCTGCAAATTATTGCAAATGTGTAAACTACATCTAATATCCAATACCCAAGAACCACTATCTAAAGTAGAAAGATAGTTCTCAATCATAAACATGCCTAAAGTAGAAGCCTTAGTAAACTTCTTAACATTTACGGTTACAAGATACTCCTTTCAATTCCTTTTCTAGTGGCCTTCGTTACTATAATGATGACAAGTATCCTTATCTTTCTTGATGCCCTTAGTAGGCTTCTGTGCTTTAGTGACAAAACCCTTATTCTTCTTATTGTTCTTCTATAACTTTTTTTAGAAGATTGAACTAGGAAAACATGGCCTTTTTTCCTTATTAAAGGATACTTCAGCAATTTTAAGCATATTAAGCAATTCTGACAATGTACTATCTAACTTATACATGTGATAGTTTGTAATGAATTGTGAAAAGCTTTAGGGTAAAGACAATAAGATCAAGTCAACACTTAGCTCATGGTTCATGACAAAGCCCGATTGAGCCAATTTTTAAAGCATAGGTGTTCACTGAGGAACCCATTGTCATCTTGTAGTGGAATAATTCCTTAGAGGTCTCATACCTCTTAGTTTTACTAACTGCATCAAACAACTCTCTATGATATAAAATTATAGTATGGTCATCCATATTCTCATGTTGCCTTTGAAGTTTAGGTGACATGTTGGCCAACATCACACATGTAGCATGCTCATCGTTATCAATATGATGTTGATATTCATTCCCAACTTCTTCATTAGCATTCTCATCAATGGCAAGAGGATTTGGATTTTCAACATATAACTTTTCTTCTTAATTGAAAACAATTCTCACATTGTGGTACTAGTACAAGAAGTTTAGTCTAGTCAATTTGTTATGATCAAATATGTTGTGTAAGGATACATTGCTACTAATTTTTTATAAACCCCTAGGCTAAAATCGATAAATTGGTATTGAAAGTCCTATAATAAATTAAATAAGTTTCAATTGGATAATATATTAACAAAAGAAAAATCTAAAAATTTGGTGGAAATTCCTATAAAGCTTAAATAAATATCGAATAATACAAATGATCAGTGTAAGTCTTAGATAAAATCCGAGAAAAATTATTATTTTAAAGGAAAAAGGTCATAAAGGAGTATATTTAGCACTACTAAAAATTCAAAAAATACAAACGGGATTACCGATGGTTTTTTTTTGTTGGTATTTTACCATGATATTAACCGACATAAATTTTTCCATTGCTAACTTCATTAATATATACCGACATAAACACTCTATCGGTAAATACCAAGGGAATCCCAGACATAATATGAGGAATAAAAAAAACAAGTTGTGCGATAACATTTAAGTTTTTGTCGATGAGTTTACCGACAGAATTATAGTTGGACTCAAACCGGGTTGTCTGTATAGTGACATGTCAACAACATTGACATAATTACTAATAGGGCGACAAATGAAATAATTTTGTTCGTAATTCCATT
>Ga0325414_1000011_pt1 | contig 89931 bp, 34 predicted proteins | sample PopdelMetagenome_8_FD_206183 | JGI IMG/M metagenome (GOLD analysis project Ga0325414, IMG submission 206183) | Populus deltoides microbial communities from Bellville, Georgia, United States - Leaf-PdKOR-R3 | ecosystem: Host-associated > Plants > Phyllosphere > Phylloplane/Leaf | place: USA... | reverse complement strand
TTTTTTTATGTTTCTTATTTTTATAAATTTGTGTGAATCACAGTTATCATATTTTACAATAAAATATTTTCTTCTATATAATAGTTGGGTTGACATGGTCGCGGATAACCATTTGATTGGATAAACAAAATTCATTTAAAAAAATAAAGTTATTAAACTCAATTAGATATAAGCTAGATATTCTAAGATTAATATCTTAATTATATTTATCTCTCGAGTTTTTCAACTTAGTTTTCACTTATCATTAACAACGATGTATTTTTATATTTATTAACACAAATAATTCTTGATTTATTTAACTAGATGCATGCATAAAATTTATAGTTTTTTATTAGAAATTCTTTATAACAAAAAAACATGTAGAAAAAACCTACAATTTATTTTTTTTTCTGGCTAAAAGAAATTATTCAACCGGCATTGCGGGTAAAACATTTGTTAATTTATGAATCTCAGATACGCTGCTCAGAGGAAACAGTGCCGAAAATTATTATTCAGTCGGAATCACAAAATTAAATTATTATTCAGTCGGAATCATATCCATAAAGAAACATGCCACTTTCATCCAAACCTATTTCCAAAGCAAACTCTCCCCACCTGTCTCCTTATAATGATGCTTCCTGCATTATGAGTTCTGTTGTCTTGAAATCTGGAATTCACTAAAAACACAGTCTATTATATACCATACATCAACATAATATTATTGTGGATTCCTCGGGTAAAATTATTTTTTTACTTTTCAGTTTTTTTTTTTAAAAAAAAACACTTGGTATTTGGAGTATTTCAGTTTTTATTTTTACCCTTGATTATTTTATAAAAGTTTTTTATATTTTCAATTTAATTTTTAAATTAAAAATTTGTTGTATATATTTTTTTCAATTTATTTCTTATGATATAAAAGACTAATTTTTTTTCTTAGTCTCATCAATTGAGTTTGATTTATTAGGAGTTGGAATTCAAGGTTTTATATTTGTGGTGCTTTTAATATAATGATATGGTCATGAGTTTGAAAATTTAATTTGGTTTGATATTTTTTTTCTCATTTTATTTTATGATTTTATCATTTGATATTATTTTAAAAGAAAATATTGGTTTTGTGGTTATTTTTAAATTTATTTTTATCAGTTTATTCTAGTCTCATGACCTAGACCATGGGTTTTGCATGTCTTTTTTTGAATAGATGTTATCTTTTTAAATTGTTTTGATTGTATTTAATTTTTGAAGATTTGTCTTTGTTTTCGTTTTATATAGATAAACTTTATCTAAAAAAATATTTTGAAATAATATTTCTAATACTTTTGGCCTTGCATAAGATTATTTTTTCCTTTTAATTTATTCAATCAGTTTCATGTATGTTTTTATTTTTATTATATGTTATTGATTTTAATAACAAAAAATATTTAGTAGACACAACCAAGTAAATGTTTTATTTTGTGGGATTAACTATCTTGATCTACGTCTATCTTAATATTTTTAGTTTATCTTTTAATTATTGCAAATATTTTTTTTTCATTTATTTACAATGATGATTGAAGATTTATTCAATTAGATATCTGCACGGACTTTTTAATTTATATTTTGAAGTTTTTATGTAAAAAACATATCAAAATAACCTGCATGCCTTTGATTTTTCTAAAAAAAATTACTACTCGCAGCGGAGCACAAGTTAAATAACTAATATTAATACAAAGGGAAACCTAAATATAACCCTCTAACATATTATCTCATTATGAGTTGAGTTGAGTTTCATCACCATTAATTTTATCAATTTTATTTCTATTACCTCATCATCAATTGAGTCCCCGATACTTGATTTTATCAATTTTACCCTATTTATATTACCTTGTTATCAATTAAGTCCCAATTGTGGATAAATTAATTAGTTTGGACATTTTTAATTGAAATATTTAACAAGAATGTGTAGATTGGATGGAATAATGTGTAGATTGGATGGAATATTTAACTATCACTAACAATGAATAAATTTAGTGCCGAATCATAGAGAATTTCTATTTAATATAAGTTAGTGAAGTTGAGAAAAAAATAAAAATTTATTATAATCTAATACTTAAATTCTTTTTCAGAACATATACAAACTAATATAATATTCGCTAACAACGGATGGATGGAATGAGAGGTGATATGGTCTAAAAAATTCATTAAGTTTGAGATTAAATTAATAAAATCAAAAGGTTTGAGAGTTGTTTAATAATGGAGTAATAAACTTGAGATAAAAATGATAAAATCAAACGATTTAAAACTCAATTAATAATGAAGCAATATGTTAGGGTTAGATTGAGATGTCCCCTTGTATAGCTGAGAAGTTCTAGGTGGCAGGAAGGCTGCTAGCTAGCAGAACAGAATATTTTATAATATTGATAGAATAATTCGGAGATATTTAAATACTAATTTTATCAGAAAAACTTTACTGATAGAATAATAGATGATAGCATATCATCAGAATTTTATTATTTTTTTTTATCATTGGTGGTTTTTATTATGTCAGTTATTATGTTGGTAATATAATCATTAATGATTGATATATTAATAGTGGCAATTATTGTAATTTTTTTAACTCTCTATAACTTTTACGAGGAATTTAGTCAATTTTGTTTGTACTTGTCAAAAGTCCTGTAATTACTTTTTGATTTTATGAAACTTTTCGAGGAACTTTTCATCGGTGATTCCGTTTGTACGTAATAGTTAATGGAATCTTTAAATCATTATCAATTTTGTAAACAAATTATCGATACCTATCTAATTAACTATTATTAGTTTAACTCAAATTTATTTAATCTATTTTAGTGCTACCTTTAAATCATTATTAATTTTTTTATAAAAAATCAAAGTCCTCCAAACGAACCAAGATTTTCAACTTAACAATAAAATTGATAAAATATAAAATGTATCTATTAAATAAGTCATTGTTTATTTCATTATAAAACATCTAAGTTACAAAGTCAAACACAATTTTATCAAATAACAAAATATAAAATTTTTCAAAATTTTAAACAAACCCTAACATATAAAAATCATACATTCATACAACAAATTTCTATGAAAAAAAATATAAAACAAGGAAACATACAAAAAAAACTATATGTACAACATCAAAATACCAAAAAAGATAACAATTTAAAATTGGGTTACAACAAAAAAATGGTAATTTTACTTGCTTGATGTGATGAATTTAAAAAAAAAAAAACCAGAATATAGATTCTGATAGATTGAGTGTTGAGGTGGTTGGATTTGTGATAATCGATGTTATGTGCTATTTTCTGCAAAATAAAAAGAAAAAAGAAGAAGAAACGAGGGAAGGGAAATGAGAGGCGTATATTGGGTTATAACTTAAATATTATTGATAAATTCAGTAACGAGTATTAACGAAGAGCATATTTACTCGATAATTTTATTTGTAATAATAGCACATTATGTTTTTTATTTTTTCATTTCTAATTATATTTTCCTCTATAGTTATCAACAAAAAAAATATTATGTTTATAAAAATAACTATAATTTACCGACAAGTTTATTTCCATCAATATTTTCATTTATATTTGATAATTCTTTTTGTGGTAGTGTAGCCATAAGTCCTAATGATGATATAATTGAAAATAAAGCAATCATTGAAATGGACTTATTGTTGTTATATACATCAGCCAGCTAAGTAAGAACGTGTGGCTCAGATAAGGATAACATCTCGATATATTAACACTAACATTAAAAAACAAACGACTTTAAGTTTATTATTCATCTCTCATATATATTTCACTATTTACTGTGTACAGTTTTGTTCTCGGTCCTTTAAGTTTATTTTTTTTTCATTTTAGTTCTCAATCTTTATTTTTTATTCAATGTTATCCTCATAAGATCCCTTTTTGTTGCTCTAGATTTTCTCATACTCTTTGAATTGCATTTAATCATGTTTCCTGGCTGTTGAGAATTATCTCAGGGTTGAATTCCTCTTGGACTTTAAATGAGAAATTTTAGAATTGCTGTACAGAACAAAATTAAAAAAAAAAAACAAGGATTAAAACTGATATTGACAAAAATTATCAGCTCTTTAAATTTTTTTTTTGTTTAAAATGCTTGCTATTCTTTAATCCTTCTTTTGTAAACCTTGAACCATTGAAATTCTAGATTTTTTTTTAAATTTCAAACTTTATTTGTTTTGCGTTTCAATCCTTAAATCTTGAGAAAAGAGAGAAAAAAAATAACTAGAAAAAATTACTAAGAGAAAAAGCTTTTTGAAGGGTGGATTCCGGCGATCAATAACTTTAATTTTGGTGTTTATAAATTCATCTTTGAGAAAAATTTAATGGAAGTGATTAATTACCCCTTTTAATACTAGAAAAAAATAGATTAAAGCGTGGAAAATTTTTAATTTAATTGGATTTTTAGTTTTTGAGTAGATTAAAATATGTTTTTTTTATTGGAAAAAAGATGTATATGTTCATGAATTTTTTTTTTAATTTTTAGATGAAAAAATTATTAGAAACTTGAACCCAATTTTACCGTTATTGGAACTGGTCAAGTGAATAGAAAAAATAACAAACAAAAGATTCAAAAAAGAAAAAAAAAAGATATAGCAGATGACAAAATTAAAATAAAAACAAGTGCTCGGGTAATGAAGGGGGTTGGATGGTCATCTCTCGTCCATGCATGCATGCCCATCAATTTTTGTAAATAATTTTTTTTCACTTTTCTCATTTTATATTTGAATACTATTTAAATAAATTTATTTAAATAATGTTTAAATAATTATCTGAACATGTTAATATTTTAAGACAATATTAGCACCTTCTATAATTTTAGGATAACGTGGTTTTAAGATTAAGGAGTTTGAAAAGTCAATTTAATATGTTAATAATTGAGACTCAACTAAAATCCCTTTGTTTAAAAAATAAAGAAGAAACTGAGATGAAGATGGTGTCTGAGAATATAGTAATTGTTATTTTTTAAGATGTTTTTTTTTTTATTTAAAAATGTATAAAAAATAAAAATTATTTTTTAAAAATTATTTTTAGCATTAGCACATCAAAATAACATGTAAATACCAAAAAATTAATTTAAAATAAAAAAATTAATTTTTTTCAAAAATACTTTTAAAATACAAAAACAAACAAGTCCGATAAATGCCAAGAGTCATCGTAATGGCATACACAGAGTTTTGAATTTGATAAATGATATGAAAATATCAAAAAATTAATTTAAAATAAAAAAATTATTTTTTTAAAAAATATTTTTAACATATCCAATAAATATAATCTTAATAGCATATACAGAGTTTCGAATTTGGTACATGTTTAGATAATGCATGCATGATGCCAATATTAGATAGAAATCAATTATTTGTGGAATTAATTAACCAAGTGTTTCATCTTTATCATAGATATTTTTTAAATTCAGTATTGAATTCTGTCTTATTTAATTTTACGTTTCAAAAAAAATTAATTTTTTTATTTCAAATTATTTTTTTTAATATTTTAGATCATTTTAATACGTTGATATCAAAAATAATTTTTAAAAACTAAAAAAAATATTATTTAAATATATTTTTAAATAAAAAATATTTAGAAAAACAATTACCACCATCCATCAAAACGTGTTATTGTAATGGTTACTCTACGTACCCACTCTCTCCACCACTAGTGCCCAAAAGTCATATAACCATCTGTTCCCATTATGAAAATTATCAATAAGTTGCAGAGAGAGGTTGACCTGTTTTGTTTTTTCTCTCATGTCGCACTAAACATGGACACAAGTTGCTCTTTTATTAGCCTTTTCTTCTTGTAACACTCTCCAGCAATCCCACTAGCCTCCTCTCATGATGACTCCAAAATCATCACATGCTCGTTTTTTGAAGGCGTCAACCATTACTATCATCATTATTATTCGCGCAAGAGATAAATGGGCAGCTCACTGCGGAAAAAAAACAAAAAAAATACGTTTAAATTCAATAGATTGAGGACCAATATTATTGTATTGATCAGTATTTTTTAAGGCGAGGAGATTAAGAATGTTTCCTTCAAGAGAGGAACACAGCATTGACTGCAATAAAAACCAATCCAAATATATCTTTATTGCTTATCAACCTCTTGGTGTCATGGAATCCACGAAGTTGTAAAGGCCATGACTGGTGTCTGATAAAGTAGTGGCTTGTAGGTTGTATTCTGTGGAACTTATTCGCATATATCTTCTGATAAGAAATTAAGTTTAGGCCGAAGAATCATGCTTTTCCCTTTGCTAATGACAAGACCTAAACGCTGTTTTTAACTACTTTGATCGATCAAAGCAAGCTGGTAGTGTATATTGGACTACGTGCTAGGTTCTCTCCAAGAGGGAATATTTATCATTGTGACCTTTAATTTAACTGATCTTTATTTTGTTTTTACTTCCCAGATGGCAAGCTCAATCTTGGCTTATACAATAATGCAAAAGATTAACAAAATCAAGGACTGTGACATGGGATCATTGCTGCCATGCCTTTGTTTATCATAGAACAAAGAAATTCCCACCAGTATCTTCAAGTTTCACAAAAAAAAAAAAAAAAAAAAAGGAAAAATAATAAGAAAGCAAAGCAATCCCCTTTAAAATTGTTATAATAGTTTAGACATGTTAAAGCACTGAAAAAACATGATGGCCCATTTGAAAAATAACTAATCTTATTCAAATAAACAACTCCATATAATTAACAATCAATCAATGGATATGAAACTCTCATCAATTCCCAAAACTTAATCTGGGAGCGAAGCGAAGCCAGCTGATAACATTATTCATGGATTGAAAAACCCTACTCATACAGGGATATATAGTCGAGCTTCTCCTCTAACAAGCAGCATCTATTACTGGTGCATACAAAAGGGAAAAGATTTACATGGATCGCATTCTATAAAAGACATTGATTCTTTGAAAATCCTTGCCAGCCAAGTAATGGTACCGTGGACAAAATTTGCATTCCATACTAGCTACCCCTCTAAACCAACTAATTAAGTACAGCTGGTAAGTAACTTACATGTCTACATCAAGATTGCATAGCGCATGCTGTCATTTACCATGAGATGATTCATCTCTGATAGCTGCGCAAACTCACCAGTCACCCAGAGACCATCAGCACCATGGACATGAGGTTGTGATGAGAAGCAAGAAGGAATTGAAAATGGGGCAAGAACAATTCTAAGCAGGGCAGAAAGGGCATTCCACCTTTGTGTTCTGTTCATATCACGAACAAGGATTGGAAATTCAGCTCCGTTCATGCCTCCAAACATGCTCTCATCAGCTACTCGTGGGCTTTTCCTAATGTTTTGAACGTTGCTCCTCAATCTAGCCAACTTGCGCCACATGATCTTATCGGTTGTTTGGATGCTTAGAATCCTTGCAGGAATATGTATGGTGTTTTAGATGTTCATTAGAAGCAAGTTTTAGTGAAGAGAAGGGTTACAAGGTCAGCTTTAAGATGGCTTTTTGATAATGGTAGGTTGGTGGTGTTGTTAGTGCCGGTGTTTATCGCATAGGGGAGGAGTGCCTTTTTAAGGGCCTTTCACTTGTGTTTTTTCTTTCTTTTTTTTTTTGCCCCTCTATTTTGTGGGGTCTAGCTAGGCCAACATACTGACAAAGTTGCCTAATTATTCACTAAAGATTTTCATTTGTAAAACCCCACAATTAGGTTTAGGTAACAGGCTATCTAACCCTCCATCTATCTAATGGAATAATAACTTTCAAGATTAGCTTAATTAATCAGATCTCAAATGTAATTTCTAATAATTATAATTATAATTTTTTTTTAAGTTATTAAAAGTTTACATAATTATTAATTTTAAAATTTATAAAATTAATTAAAATATGTATAAACTGACCTGAACAACCATGTTAATAAAATAAATATAAACTTAAGACATCATAAGTTAAAGTTAAACTTGTATTTTGCAATCTATTATAAATTAAAAATTATTATTAATGATTATATTAAATTTTAAAACTCTAATGAAATAAAGTAAAGTAAGGATTTTTAATAGATAAACATAACCATAAAGTGATAATGTCTCTTGCAAGATCTCCTCTTGTATTCATATCCATTTTGCTTAACATGCGCTAGTGGTACTTAATTTGTCATTTTTCTAATTGCTTATGACATTATCACCTTTTGCCTTAGTAATATTATTTTTACATTATTAAAAAAAAAATAAAGATAATTTTATATAAAAATAACTATATATACACACACACATAATTGATCCTCAAGAGACGTGATGTGATGGCAAAGGGCTGGAGATCTGTACAGCAAGTTTTAAATTTGAGTTAGGACGTGCATTTCTTGTAAGAGTTTAGGATAGTTAGGGTTTTACTCGCTCATCTATACCCATAAAACACGCTTTATGAGAATGAGTTTTCTTGAATTAAAAAAAAATGTTTAATTGCTTCATATTGTAACAAAAATTGATATATATCTTCTTTTGTCTCTTTTTTTTTGTCCCTTTTTTTCCTTGATATATGGATTGAATTATTTTTTTATTACAATAACAATCAAGTAATCCTCCTCCGTAATATTGTGACCAGTGAAGATCAATCATAAAACTTGGATATAAACGTGAAAAGACTATGCAACAGACAAAGGTGTACAAGCCCACCACCATACAATGCATCATTTGGGAGATGGGTCCCAAATTTGGATCCCATTTAAGAATCAATGCCTGTTTGTGAATTGTGATGGTGATGGAGACCCATGATTTCTAGAGTTCCTCCGACGTTTATCGTGCTTCCAACTTGCTATCATTAACTTGCAATATACACAATATCCTTCCAAGCAACTTTCATGTAGCAAAGAGCCGAACCTTCAAGCTTTTCTGAATCCCCAGAGATGAACAACTCTTTTCATTATTGCTATCATTTTAACTACTATTAGACTATTTTCGAAGTAATATTTTTGTATATATAGAGATTATAATATATATATACATAAATTAATATACCCACAAACATATTTCTTTAATCTGAGCTGAATTTGGATAATTAATAACATGAAAGCAACGGGAGCACATAACTTCAATATCATGTGTGGTTTCTGTATTAAGTTTTTCAATAATTGTTCTCTGCCAATAGAATACATTGTATATATAATTAATAAAGGAATAATTACAAAAATTACCAGTATTGTTTTCATCATGTAATTTACACAGTTAATAACAATTTACATCATCAATATTGTATTTTGTTTGAATTTATTTTACCTAAAATATAAAGTGTAATTTATATTTAAAAATAGAGGAAAAATAAAATTTAGATGAAACTATGAGGGGTTTTTATAATTATTCATATAATAAACTGATGGACAAAAAGGGCACGCGATAATTCAATTTAATTAAAATACTCGTAATTACCTTTGTTTCGGCTCAAGGAATTTCATGAACTGGAATACTTTAATACAATTAATCAGAATGATTGACATATAAAAACTGGATTTAAAAATGTAATCAAAAGGAAAATACCTGTAAATAAAGTCCATCTTGAAACATCATCTTCATTTGTCTATATTATCTTCTGTGGCTTGCAGGAATACACCAGAATCATGAGTGCACCCGTCCTTGACAAAAAGTTAGACTACTAATTAATTGATTATCTCCAAATCCGCCATTATTGCATTGCCGACAATGCTTCATGTTACTGTTTCACAAGCAAATGGAGGTCAAAGTCCACGTTCTTGATCTATACTTGAAGTCAAGTAAAGGAGCCAAATTACCCTTTCTGGATCGCCATCTAAGCATTGAAATTGCAGCAGACGCGTTAGGCAAGCCTAAGTGACGTGACAAAGTTTCATAGTAAGTGTCAAGTTTATTCTGCAACATCGTGGATTCTTATCTACTTGCAAGAACTTGTTAATTTCTGGTTAATTCATAAACAAAGACACTGCTAAAGATCACGCCAGGCCATGTGTACCAACATTTGTTCTTTAGATGCATTTTTTTCTTATACAGAGAAAGATCGAGCGTTTTAAAGAAGAAAGAAGACAGCAACTTTAGATTAGCTACTGTTTATTTTCAAACATTCTGCGTGACCAGCCATGTAGAACATTTAGCACCTTCCAATTAGGTTGTAAAGCATACTAAAATCAACTAGGTAAGATTTGTTTTTTTCCCGACCGAGTCCAGTTTGCGTTGACTCAATGATTTAGGACACTTGTATTCCAAGTGCCTAAGTTCTAGGATCTGGAATTCGCACCTACATCGTTCCACCAAAAGAATCGTCCCCAGATACTGAGTTGCACATAGAGTCGCATGAATCAAAAGAGAGTAGTTACAAGGGGAAAGAAATGATAAGAGAGCAAGTAAGAAGTGGTTATTATGTGAGGTTTGAATCTAAAGTAAAAAAGAAGAAATTGATTTTTCTGATGATTTGCTTGAAAGAATTAATTAAAGAGATCTAATAGAAATTTACATAGACTAGTTCGAGAAAACCATAGTAGTTAAAATAATAAAATAGAGACAAATATCACAAGAAAAGAAAAACCATAATGCTCATAACTACCAATACTTTTTATCTTTTAGTGGTTGAGAAAATTCTTTTATTTTCATAAGACAATATATGATTTTCTTTTCTTTTTATATTTATTTTTTTAAAAAATAAATGTGTTTTTAAGATATTTTTAGAGTGAATTTATGTATTTTCAAAACTGAAAATATATAAATGGTGTTTCCGGAGACAATATTTATTACTTTTTATACCTAAAATATCCTATAAAAAACTCTTAATTCTAAAATTATCCAACTAAGATACATGAGGATAAAAATTATTATTATCATAATTTTAAAATCCAACTCAAGGGTCGATCCAGCATAATGCCCGGGTCACGGGTTGGAAGGGTCAACTCGGGTTGATTCTAGTCAACATAAGAACAAAAATGATTATTATCATAGTTTTAAAATCTCGGCTAAAGGGCCAACCCAGGATCAGACCCAGATCATGAGTCGTGTTAACCATTAACCTGAGTCAACAAAATGATAAATATGATTATTATCCCAATTTAAAAACCAACATGGGGGTTGATACGGGGCGGGAGGGTCAATGTAAGGATAAAAAATGGTTATTATCATAATTTTAAAACCCGACTCGGGATCAATAAAGGGCAAGGACTGGATCACGGGTTGGGAAGGTTAACCCGGATTGATCCGAGTCAACATATGGATAAACATGATTATTATCATAATTTTAAAATCTAATTCAAGAATCGACCTAGGATAAGGCTAGAGTCATAAGTCGGGAGGGTCAACCTGGGTTGACAAAAAAAAAATAACAGAAATCATGGCAACTTCATTTTGACCAAACAAATTTCAAAAAAAAAAATTCAATGAGTTTTATACTGATGTTTTATCCCTGGCCAATGAGTCATGGGCCTACCCTAGTTTTTTACTACGTTAAGTCAAGTCAATCCTTCCTTTATTTTTTTTTAACTCAGACCAGTCCACACGTCGAGTTGGTCAGGTCCTGGGTCAACCCATCAGGCTAGTCTCGTTTTTATAAAAAATATTATTATAAAATTATTAATTTCAAAACTCAATATAAACTAAAATAAAAAAAATAATATTTAGTTATTTTTAAAAAAATATGTAAGTTTGATAGTAATGTATATTAAGAGTAAAATAGATTTTTTTCATATTTTATTTTTTCTTGTCCACCATAATCAAACAAGATAAAAAAAAATAACTTTATTTTACACTAAAACAAAAACATATATATATATATATATATATATTTATATATATATATATATATATATATATATATATATATATATATATATATATAGAAGAAAGAAAAAAAGAATGCACAAAATGAGCCACTCGTTCTGGAGCCCATATTCATGGCCCGTGATTCTAGCCTGCAGTGCCCAGAAAGTCGAACAAAATTGATTCTTCCTCTCGTTTTCCATACGAGAAAAAAAAAAAAAAAAAAAAAAAAGGTCACTTGACAGAAGAGAAATCATAATAAAAAGTAAAGCACATGTCATTTATCCAAAATCTGTCCTTTATTATAAAGTATAGATTTGAGCAAATAGTTTTTGCTTGTTCATCATGACCTTTTTATATATTTTCTTTATTCTTCTTCTTCTTCTTAATTCTTTTCAATTTTAATTTTCAAATAAATTAGGATTTTTATTATATTATTATATAAAAATTATTATGTTCTTAGAAAACCTTACAATTAATTGAGTTTCAAACTAAAACTTTCTTTAATTAGGTTTACAAAGTCTCAACTATTGTTAGGTTGCTTACCTTCTATATTTATCATTATTTGTTGATTTGTATATATTTATACTTAGCAAAATAGATATATCCCTGTTTGTTTTTGCGTTTCAAAAGTAATTTTAAAAAAAATTAATTTTTTTTATATTTTTCTTTGCTTCAAATTAATATTTTTCTAATGTTTTCAGATCATTTTGATGCGCTGATATAAAAAATAATTAAAAAAATATATCATTTTGTTGTATTTTCAAATGAAAAATAATTTGAAAAATAACCGCAACTACACTCTCAAACGGCTAAATATAATTTTTAATAACATGTTTGTCTTAATAAAACTAATCAACCCATCCCTTTTAATCAAATGTGTTAAGACCGAACCAGTCAATTATTAAATTGTTTTAATTATGCTAAAAACTCTTAATGGATCAAAATAGATCAAGAACAGGATGAACAATACAGTTAAACCAACAACAATCTAACATGTGGCTACTTTTTACAGTTTAATCGTAAAATATTCTTAGCATACTGTTGAATTGCCTCACAACTCAAATATTACACTTAGCCCCCCAAGTATGTTTTAAATTTGTTTTATTTAAAATTAATTTTTAAATGTTTTTGGGTCATTTTAATATGTTGATGTCAAAAATATTTTTTAAAAATAAAAAAATATTATTTTAATATATTTTTGAGCAAAAAATACCTTAAAAACAATCATTACCACACTTTAAAACACCACAAATAGGCTAGGTAGGCTAATACACCTTATTTTGCTAGTTGTATGGCTTTGGATTGCTTAACACTAATTGACTGTTTGAATGAAAATGCGGTAACTTTTACTTTTGAGTGCATTTAAAAAGTGTGTTTCATGGTGTTTTTTGATGATTATAATGTGCTAAAAATAAAAAAAGTCAAAAAAATTTTTTTTTTGATACTTTTTCAAGTGAAAATACTTTTAAAATATATCATGTGCCATAATAAAAAACACACATCTTCTCTTGCATATCTTTTTGGTGATATGAGATATTTTTTTTCTTCTTCAATTAAGTTGCTAGAAGCTTAGAATACCAATCCCTTGCCTTTTTGCAACGAGTTATAATCTCGTGCATCCACCTTATAAAAAAAATTCTCTCTCATGTTATCTTATAATTAAATATATTTTTGAATTTGTAAATAGTTTATGAATAATGAAATAACAAATAGATCATGATATATTTTTGTTCAAATTTTATGGTTAAAATGTTCAAAACATAGTTTTTAACATGTTTAATTAGTATAATTAAGACTAAATTAAAAGTAGGGTCTACTTATAATTGGGGTTAAGACTTTTCTTAAAAAATATTCTTTAATATAAATAATTTAACATGAAATATTAACATGTCTAAAATCTAATGTGAATAAATGAGAAATTGACCCCAAAGAATTCTTGGTTAACAAAAAAAAAAAAAAACCTCAAACCCAAAAACCTTAATCGCACATTGAAGAATTACAAGTTTTTCTTTTAGCTTATATAATGGCGACTTTGAAAGTAAAAATTGGGTCTATATGGTAGCAAAGATTTTATAGATGAGAGGTCCAAGACAAAATGGGTTTTGTAATAAAACTGTGTGATTAGCTCAGGCTTTGGTTAATTGTAAAATAATGTTTTGTTATATAATTTTTTTTATCAGCACATGAACAATCACATGTTTGGATTCATTGAATCTATCATGTTTGATACATTACCTAATAAGTTTTTTCAAAAAAGTTTAGTTCAATGTTTTAATATTATGAAATCATACATTATATATGAATATCTGTTTTCTTTCTTTCTCCTTTTCATTTTTATGTTCATTCATCATCTCTAAGTACATTTCAATTCTATATCTTTTTATGATTTTTGGGCTTTCAAGTATTAATGTACATTAGACTATATTTAGGAGCATTGTTGAGATGATATAAAAAGTACAATTACATTTACAAGATTATATGAAATGCTCTATTTGTTCCACTAATATCTATTGTTCTCATTTATTTTATTTACTCTTTATTGACTATATTTCTTGCTTCTAAATATAAAGTTTTATAATATGTTTTCAACACGATTGCTCTTCGCTTCTATCTTGAAGCAGATAATCATATTTGATTTATGGATAAAAAGTAAATGTATGTTTATCTAATTGATTTTTTTATATATAATCCTTATATTCATTTAAGTGAATCTTTTTTTTTTAAGTTCATAACAAATTTATTTAATATTTGACCGAATTTTTAATATAATGTTTAAACCAAATTTCTAACAATTTTAATATTTTCATGAAGTAACCATGACAAATCTTGCCAAATGTAAGTTTGTGTCACTTAATATTACAAGTAAGAATTATTTATCATAGGTGTTTGATGTTGAAATTCATATGGATGCCATGAGTCTTAGAGACACTATTAAATATGACAAAGCATATAGTCAAAATAAGGCAAAGACCATGATTTTTTATGCCATCATCCTAATGAGGTGTTGGAAATTGAGTATCTTATAATCAAAGATATCATTTTTCTTTGGCAAAACTTGAAAGAAAGATATGACCATCAAAAAATAATTGCTCGTTGGATACATTTATAATTGCAAGATTTTAAATTGATAAGTGAATATAATTATGCAATGTTTAATATGAATTATAAGTTGAAATCATATGGAGATAATATCACCGATAAAGATATGTTAGAAAAAACTTTATCTACTTTTCATGCCTCGAATATACTCTTACAACAACAATATAGAAAACAAGGCTGTAATAAATACTTTAAATTAGGGGTGAGCAAAAAAAACTAAAAAACCGATTAAACCGAGAAAACTGGAAAAAAATAACAAAAAAACTAAATCGTGAAAAAAACCGATTAGAAAATCACAAAATATTTCGGTTCGGTTTCGATTTTCAAAGTCTGAAACCGATTGAACCGAACCGGCCCTATTCAACTAAGCTATCTCTTGAAAAATAAAAATAAAAAACAAGTATAAATAGCATATTTTCTAACCCTAAACTTATCTCACCATTCTCACTTTCTCAGCCGCCCCCTCTCCATGCCCTCTCATCTCTTAAATTTACCTTCTTCTCCATGCTCTTTGCCTCTCATCTTTCATCTCTCAAATCTGTCTTCTTCTCCATGCTCTCTGCCTCTCATCTCTCAAATATGTCTTAGGGTATCACAGATCCAACTGAAGGAATATGATATTCGAGCTCTGTCTAAGCTGAGTTGTGTTCTTGATAAAGAGGTACAAGATGCAGTTATATGTAACCTGTTACATTCAATTGAACAACCTGCAATACTTGTGATGCTCAGTTATGGCACATATGTTTTTCACTGTCTGTCATTTTACAAGGAGGATTTGCTTTTCTTTGGTCTATGATTTAATTCTGCAACACTTTCGATTCTGGCTCAATGTTCCTTCCATTTTCAGATTGTCCTCATTATTGTCTTTTAGGATTTGGATTGTAAATTACATGCTACCGATTTGGAAACAAGTACAAAAACAAAAGTGCTAAAAAATATGATCAACCGGAATAATTTGGGTTTGAACCAGTTTGAAAGGGGAAAAAATGAATCGAATCGAACCGAAATTAATCGGTTTCAACTGGTTTTCGGTGCGGTTCCAAAACTAAAAAAAATCGGTTTGGTTGTTTATTTTGGTCCAAAACCAGACCGGACAAAAAATGCTCAGTCCTACTCTAAACTGATTTCATGTCTCTTTGTGGTTGAAAAAAATAATAAGCTTTTGATAAAAAATTATGTATCACAATTGATTAGTTCAACTCTATTCCCTGAAGTGAATGCTATAATATATAATAATAATTATGGTCATGTCTGTGGTCATGGTAGGGGTCGTGGACGTGGGCATAGGCGAAGATGGAATAATTTTCACAACAATAATGGTTATCCATATCAAGATAATAATGATATTTATTTTGACCATTTGGATATGATACACCTTGATGTTGCCGATTTCTTTAAGAAAATGATTATAAAGTTGATATTTTTTATAATGATAATAATTAGTTAGTTAAATATAAGGATTTTAGAATTGAAAATAATGTTAATCTTTTAGGTATGTTTCTTTTATGCTAGTATATTTCAATGTATTTTAGTTTGTTCCTTTCATGTTGGCTTATTTAATGTAAAAGATTGTGTTATAATAATTATCATATGCAACTTTAAGAACTATGTTTTCTTATGAACTTATTTTTTTTTCTTTTCATGAAGAAAACGTAAACTTGCATCATATTGTAAACGAGTCAAAAATTAGTGGTAAATATATACACACACCATTCTAAGGCATAAACAATATTTTTAAAATCTAAGAATGATGAAAGAAAATGTGAATATAATATCAGGTTCAATAGACTTTTATTAAAGGCTCTAGAAGAGCCAATATAATGTTTCATAGAGAAACAAGATTTATAATTGATAATGTTTTGTTCTCCATTAAATCTAGAAGAAATCTGCTAAGTTTCAAGGATATACGTCATAATGGGTACCATATTGAGACTGCCAATGATAATGGTATAAAATATCTTCATATTATATGGAATGTCTCTACTAAAAAACAAATATTGAAAAAATTACTTATTTCATCTTCAGGTTTATATTATACATGTATAAGTACAATTGAAGTCAATGCAATAATGAACTAGAAGTTTAATAAACCAAATAATGTTATTATTTGGCATGACCGCTTAGGTCATCCTGGATCAATAATGATGCAAAGAATTATTGAGAATTATCATGGTCACCCATTAAAAAACCAAAAGATTTTTTTTAATTTAAAGAATACTCGTGTACTACTTGTTCTCAAGGAAAATTGGTTATTAGATTATCGCTAGCTAAAGTTGGGATTGAATCCCCAAGATTCTTGGAACATATTCAAGGTCATATTTGTGGGCCCATTCAATCACTACGTGAACCATTAAGATATTTTATTGTTTTAATAAATACATTTACAAGATGATCATATGTGTGCTTATTATCAACTCATAACCTGACATTTGCAAGATTATTTACTCAAGTTATTAGATTACGAGCATAATTTCCAAATCATATAATCAAGATAATTTTTTGTGACAACATTGGTGAATTCACATCCCAAGCATTTAATGATTTTTGTATGTCACTTGAGATAAACATTGAACATTTTATTGCCCATTTTCATACTTAGAATGGTCTTGCTGAATCATTTATTAAACGCGTCTAATTAATTGCAAGGCCATTACTCATGAGAACAAAACTTTATGTCTCTATTTGAGAACATGTTATTTTACATGCAACAACACTTATTTGTATTAGGCCAACATCATATCACAAATTATCCCCATTATAATTGGTTTCCGATCATAAGCCAAACATTTTCCATCTAAGAATATTTGGTTATATTGTATGTGTTCCAATTTATCCACCACTATGTACAAAGATGGATCCTCAAAACAGGTTCAGAATATATATTGTGTTTGAGTCCCTATTGATAATTAAATATCTTGAACCCTTAATAGGTGATTCATTTATAATATGATTTGTTGATTGTTATTTTGATGAGACTGCATTTCTAGCATTAGAGGGAGAAATTAAACAGTTGGATATAGATATTACTTGGAAGACATTATCATTATTGAATTTTGATCCTGTTTATCATATTGGAAGACATGCAACAACAATTTATCATATTGTATAAAACAATATGAACAAGAAGTTCAAAAGATATTTTGCTTGAAAAACATTGCAAATCAACTATCAAATACATTCACTGACTCAAAGGAGTAACCAAATCTCATATACCAGCTATAAATGCTCCAACCCAGATTGAAGTTCCAATAGAACAATCCACTGAAATTGTAGCAAATGAATCTAAAGCACGCCAAAAGCATGGTACACTAACCAGTTCAACAGATAAAAATCATCAGAAAAAAAGAAGCAAATAATCAAGTTAACATTATTGAGGAGGAAAATATTCTTAAGAATATAGACATAAATAATCATATGACCCTAAAAGAGGTTCAGGTACCTGAAAACAGTAAAAATAAAAAGATCTTGATAAATTATGTCTCTACAAAAAAAGAATGAATCAAAATGAGATAGTTGTCGACAATATGTTTTCATATAATATATCACTTGATATGACTGGCCTAATATATCACTTGATATGAGGACCTTGAGCCTAAATCTGTTAAAGAATATTGACGTAGAAATGATTGGTCAAAATAGAAAGACGCAATCCATGTATAATTAAATTCACTTGCAAAACATAAAGTTTTTAGACTTGTAGTCCAAGCTCCTGAAAATGTAGAGCAAGTTAGATAAAAATGAGTATTTGTGCGAAAACAAAATGAGAAAAATAAAATCATATGATATAAGTCATGACTAGTGGCATAAGGATTTTCACATAGACCTAAAATTGATTACAATAAAATATATTCTCTTGTAATAGATGCAATTATATATTGGTATCTTATTAGCCTAACAACTTATAAAAGAATAGATACGTGTCTGATGGATGTAGTTAAAGCCTATTTATATAGGTCAATTGGTAATGATGTTTACATGAAAATACCTAAAAGATTTAAAATATCTGAAGCATATAATTCAAATCCCCAAAAAATTTACTTATCAAGTTTCAAATATCCTTATATGGATTAAAGCAATTAAGATGAATATGATATAACCTTATAGGTGAATATTTATTGAAATAATGGTATAATAATGATATTATATGCCCATGTGTTTTTATAAAGAAGACGTAATTTGATTTTGCTATTATTCCTATGTATGTTGATGATTTAAATATTATTGGAACTCCTAGAGAGATACCAAAGATAGTAAATTATTTAAAAAAAGAGTTTGAGATGAAAGATTTGGGAAAAATAAAATTTTATCTTTGCTTGTAGATCAAACATTTAGTAAATGGAACTCTCATTCATCAATCAACTTATATAGAGAAGGTCCTTACAAGATTTTATATGGATAAAACATGTCCATTGAGTACCCCAATGGTTGTTCGATTACTTGATGTGAAAAAATATCTTTTCAGACCTCGAGAGGATAATGAAAAATCATTTGGTCCTGAAGTACCATACCTCAGTGCAATTGGTGTGCTAATGCATCTTGCTAATAATACATGACCTGATATAACATTCTCTATAAACTTTGTAGAAAGATATAGTTCTTTTCCTACCCGAAGACATAAGAATGAAGTTAAGCATATTTTTCGATACCTACAAGGAACTATGAACATGTGATTACTTTATTCAAATAATGTTAATGATGAATTATTTGGGTATGCTAATGCAAGATATTTATCTAATCCAAATAAAGGGTCGATCTCAAACATGTTATCTCTTTATGTGTGGCAATACTGCTATATCATGTAGATCTATAAAGCAAACATTGGTTTCCACTTCATCTAATCATGTTGAAATACTTGTAATCCATAAAGTCAGTTGAGAGAGTCTGGCTGAGATCGATGACTCAACATATTCATGGAACATGTGGTTTATTCTCTAGCAGAGGATCTCCAACCATAATGTACGAAGATAATACTGCATGCATAGCTCAATTAAAGGGATGATAAATCATCAGAGATAGAACAAAGGACATCTCACCGAAATTCTTGTTCACACATGATCTTGATAAGTGTGGTGATATTGATGTTTAGTAAATCTGCTAGAAAGATAATCTAATAGATTTGTTCATTAAAGCATTACCGACTACAATGCTTGAAAGATTGCGATGCAATATTGAGATGCGATTTTTAAAGATTTAAGGTGATACTTTTATGAGGGTAAGTTAACAGAGACTGTATTCTTTTTTTCTTAACCAAGTTTTTTCTTCTCCACTTGGTTTTCTCTTGTTAAGGTTTTTAATGAGGTGGTTTTCATTGCGTAAAGCTGTACAAAAGACATGTTTAAAATATTATATTTTAATTTGTTTTTAAAATGTTGGAATTGATTATTTTATTATAATTAATCTTGACAACCTAGGCCCTCTGTATAAATAAGGGATGGGGTATGTTCAAAGACAGAAAAACAGAGTAAAGTCTTCTGCTATCAGCCTAATAATAAATGAACTGTACTAATATCTCTCTTGAAACATGAATGCATTAAAATTTTGATAAAAATCTAACTTTAATAGTGTGTGTATGAGAATAAAACATATAATATTCTAATATTAAATAAGATTTAGAGAGTGTTTGTTTGTATTGTACATCTTTTAAACAAATATATTTTTAATATTATTTATATAATTAATTTAAAACATTGATATATGGCTCTCACATTCACGTCTTCTATTTTATATATTGTTATAGATAAAGTGCTGGTTCGAAATCATAAAAAATTAGTAAACAATATTTTACAAAATTAAGACAATTACAGGTGCATGTTTTTCATGTCACGTTTATAAATGTTGCTTTCACAAATTAAAATAAATTTAATTTTTTCAATCAATTATCTCACTACATTATACTACAGGTTATTTAGAAATATAGGAATGGTTATTTTTTAAAATAATTTTTATTTTAAAACATATTAAAATAATATTTTTTTATTTTTTAAAAATTATTTTTGATATCAGCACATCAAAATAATATAAAAACATAAAAAAAAAACATATTAATTTAAAATAATATAAAAACATATTAATTTAAAATAAAATAAAAAATAAAAATTTTTAAATTTTTTCAAAAATATTTTCTAAAACAAACACTTACCTCCTGAAATATTGTTGTGGGTCCATGTTCTTGTTTGCTTTTTGTTCGGCTCAGGATATCTTGAAAAAGCTGACACTAAATTTTACCGTGGGCCCATGCTGGAGCTGCGGGTTTGGCACATTCATTTCGTTTTTCCCTGCTTAGAGCATAATAGTATGAGTCCACGTGAATTATTATCATTTTAAATTTAATGGTTAATATCAATGACTATTATTTAAAACTTGACAATAGTGATTAGTTTTTTAAAAAATATATATTAAAAAAATATTTTTTAAATTTATTTTTAATATTTAATGTCAAATAATCATCTCAATCCAATAATTTAAACTGTTAGATGAGGTCCTAAGATATTATTTATATTATTCTCTAACACACTCTCTCAAGTAAAAGTCATTTGACCTTGAAACTTGCACAGACTCATATTATCTTGTGCTTAATTTTTATAAAATAAATGAAAATTGTAAGATTCAAACTCGTAACCGCTTGACCATCAAAGTTCTGATACCATATCAAAGAACCTTCTCAACCCGATAACTTAAGATGTTAGGTGAGATATCCCAAGATATGATTTATATTATTCTCTAACAATTAGCGTATCAAAACGATATAAAATAAAAAAATAATAATTTAAAAAAAAATTTAAAAAAACACTATCTAACAAAAAAAAAAAAAAAACAATCTTGGTCTTTATTAAAGTTGGTTTTCTTCAGGAAGACACTGATCCTTCTTTTCATATCTCGAATTTCCTTGCGAGTTCGAAAAACTACATCTTGACAATCTCCATATCTTCAGCCTATATATGACAAAAATAAAAATAAAAAATTGATGCGTGTTAAGCTGGCATGCCGACCTTGCAGATGAACAATTTCGAGAAGTTCCAAAGCCTGCTGGCTGTAGTGATTTTGGCCGGCGTTAATCTCATTTAGTGAATACAGGAGGTTTGTCTTTCTGCAGCTGTTTATCATGGTTGTCTGAGCCTCCAAAATGGATGTCTTTCTGCAGTTGTTCACAAGGGCAGTCTCAATTCGGTCGGCACTCTGATTGATGCGTAATCAGTTGAAAAGGAAATTGCTTTTTATTACAAGGATCTCTCTTTTTCTCTACACTTTTTTAAAAAATAAGTTCCATAAAGCATAACCAGAAAGACAAGGATCTTGATTCAATGTCACTAATTCATTATATTTTTTCCCCTTTTCTCTCTACTATTTGACTACAAGACGTTACAGTATCAATAACGTAGTAATGATTATTTTTCAAAGTATTTTTTATTTGAAAATGTAATAAAATAATATTTTTTTATTTTTAAAAAATTATTTTTAACATTAGTACATCAAAACGATTTGAAAACACCAAAATATTTATTTAAAATAAAAAAATTAGTATTTTTAAATACTTTTAAAACATAAAAATAAATATAGATACAACTTGTACTTCTTACTCGAATTTTTAATTTTTTTTTAATGTGTGTGGAAATACATGTAGATACAACTTGATATTTAACAAGTGCTAATCTGCAAGGCTACAAAATTGCTTTAGAGAAATGTGAGCAGTTAAAAGATTTAAAAGGCTGAAAAGGGAATCTAATGAAATTTCTTAATAATAATTTGCGGCAGTGCTTTCCTTTTCTTCTTCTTTTTCCCCTTTCAATCAGATCACAAAGAACATAAAACCAGAACTCGAAGTTTTAATCGCTTTTCGAGTATCAATGGTAAGGTATTACTTTACTTTACAAGGGCAAATAAGTGTGTATCAGATCAATAACAAAATAATTATATAAAACACTAAAAGATATGGCTTTTTCATGGTGGAGAAATATTGTTCACTTAAATATTGTTCACATACTCACAATACTTATTTATTTTTTATTTTTTATTAATTTATTTTGTTTTTTAAAGTTTTATTTTCAACAAATTGATCCAAATTACAAGCCAATTGTTTTTTTTATTTCTTAAGCAATGATGAAATTGGAAGAAGAGGGACCAAAATAAAAAGAGTGTCAAAAAATAGACGGCGTTCCAGATTTTTGGTGAAAAATATACTTATATCCTCTATCTTTAAAAATAATATAATATAAGTCCCTTTAAATTTCAGAAATCAATTTTGGTATAAAAATTCATTTACATCATTTTTTGGTTCGTAGTTAGAAAGAGAAGAGAGATATCGTTGAATTCTTTCAGTGAGAGAGAAAGTCACTGTTCACAATGTTTACAACAACTAAAATGGTTTTTCTTGGTGTTTACGGATTTTATGCAATTAAAGAGTGTTGATGGTGGTTGTTTGGAGCTTCAATTTTACTTGAAAAAACAAATCCAAGTTAAGGAAGACTAATCTAACCTGGTTTGATTTCGTGCTTTTTAACTGTTTTTTGGGTTTTTCGAGTTAATGGTTTGGTTTATAAGTGTTCCAACGGTGTTGGTGAGAGTTTTTTTTATTATTATTATTGAAATAGCTTAAAAATTAGGTTTTTAGGGCAAAAGAAACACTACATTGATTTTCCAACCAATACAATGGTTACTGAAATCTAGGTTTGCAGATGATACATCATTTATCTATTTTTTATTTCAAGGAAAAATAAAGGCGGACGAACACTTTAAAAAATTAAAATCGTGCGCCTGGGCTCATTTATGTTTTTTTTTTCATATTTTTGTACTTTCTCTCTTTTAAAAGATACTTACTTGAGCATCTAAAAGTCTTCAAATTTACTAAAGAAAACCTTTAGCAAGTACCAGCCATTAGCTATCTTGGCTTACCAGGCATCAAGAATCAACCACTTGCCATCTTGGTTAAGAATAATGGATCAGATTTCCAGAACCAAGAGATTAATTGATTATTCAACACATAAGCCTTGCTCCTAAGCTACTTGAGTTTTTTTGATACCTTATCAATTTGTAAAATAGTAAATGCTAAAGGCTAATGGACAAGTTTTAGAAATTATATGAGCAAACGTCTATAAAAAAAAAAAGAGAAATTTAAAATCTTAAACCAACAAAGCTATCATGAGCATTTTGAAAAGATTAAGAAAGTCAAGTTCCTCTATTCATTTTAATATATCTTTACCTTTATGCAGTACCTATAAAGATTTGATGATCATTTGACAGGAAAGGTGTGAGGGTTGTTGGTTCATGCCATGCTAATATGAATAACATCTTCCTATGAAGTGAATATGTGCTCTAGATGTGTGTACACATTTAATGAATGTTGATAGATTAACGTGTTTTATATATGTTATTTTTTTCTTCTAAAATCCATGTTTAAAAGGATCAAAAACAGGGTGATGACCCAACATCCCTTGACTCAGCTACACGCTAAGCCTAACTACATATAGGTCCAGTAAGCTCTAAAACTGGTCTCATGAGGCTCAGCATCTCACCAAACCTAAATGGATGTAGAATTGACAATCTTTCAAGGCTCTATATTGGACCACCAGACTCTGCTTGTTTTGTTTTCTTATGACCCTTAACATAAGATGTTAAGGTAAATAATACTCATCTCTCTACACTTTTAGGTGTACAAAAGTCTTCAAAAGGTCCTACCACTTATCCAACATTAATGATGTGTATGAGATATTTATCCTTCATTAATGATGTAAAACAAATATTTACCTCTCTTTAATACATGTGTCCAAGATATTTTTTTTCATTAATGCTATCAAGACAATATGACACTTCAACCCCTCATCTTCACAAAATGACTAAACTCGTGGGCTACAAAGACCCTTTGAATGCTTCAATGAAAAAGGTTCACAATCTTTATTCTTTACTACATATTTATTTTTAGAGTCTCTCTCTAAAATATCATTGTCTTTTCTCTAAAAAAGATACTTATTTAAGTATCAAAGAGTCCCCAAATCCATCAAATAGAACTTTTTGCAAGTACCAGGCACCAAACACCATCCATAAGCCACATTGGTTGGAGAGAATGGATCAAATTTCTAGAATTAAGAGATTAACCAATTATCCAACATATAAACCTTGTTCATAAGCTATTTAGATTTTTTAGGGCATCATCATTGGCTCTGTTTATGGGAACCTGATCAAGAAGTCATCAATTGTTTTTTCTGAACTGGTTTTTGACATCTCTTATCGCTATTAATGGCAAATAATCAAGACAAGCCTAAAATGAGATGTGTCACGGGCCTTCCCAGGGTTGCTAGCACAACTACTCTATTAAAGCATCAATAACTTTTCATTCAAGTCCGACTCCATATGGAGGTAGTGCTAGTTATTCAAAGGAATTGTTAGGTCTAACGAGCTCGATATAGTAAGCTGGAACCAGCCTTTATCATGGTTTTTAGTGGCCTCTGTGTTAAATTTGTTTTGCTTTTTAGCACCAGTATATTAGCCAAAAGAAGCTCTGCGGAGCTACAACATCAATTAACCAAGAAAATGGTTTTCATTCTTATGATCTCGTTGATGGTATTAATAAAGTTTATCAGCACGGGAGACTGCTTTAATGATCAAGAATGTGTCATATCAACTTGGGAGGCATGATTTACTACAAATACTGGATTTGCACTGTTTTGTAAGAGAATCAGAAAGCTATGCAATATTTTTATTGCTTTAAGTCAGAATATGATTTTTTTTTATTTTTCTCAGGGACTTGGTGAGACAAACAAATTTGATGCACACCTTTTTGTTGACTTCATAAAAATCATTTGAATCTCAAAAGCTTAAAAGCCTTCAACAAATACAAGTAGAATGTTGGTTCAAATCATAAAAGATGTGAAAGTCTATTTGACAACTATCTAAGAGAAAGTAAGTCAACTATCTAGAAGACACCAACTGAAAAAACTCTATAGAATTGAGACTATGATCTTAGCAAAAATTGGATATTTGAGTCATGAAGTTAATTATACCTAAGAGGGAAATAAAATATATCGTAGTTAATGACTAAGAATGTAAGTTTCTTATATATGAATCAATTTATTCAAAGTAACAATATTTCTATTTTCTCCAAGAGATACTTAAGGTTAACAACCGACAACCTTCCAAAGATAAGATGAACTTAATTTTCCTAGTGTGATTACACAATTCATCTTGGAAGGGATCAACTTCGTGTCCTTTGTGCGATTGCGTAATTTACCTTGAAAGGTATTGACATGGTCTCCCTAGTATGATTGCACACTTTCTAATGATGGGATTAAAAAGACCTTAGCAACGTGAATTGACGTGATCTTCATAATGCAATGGCGCTATAAATCTTTCAATGACATGATGAACTTAAACTCCTTAATGCGATTGCACAACTTACCTTGGAAGGGATCAACTTAGTCTTCTTAGTGCGATAACACAACTTTCTATGGATGAGATTAATACGACATCTCTCCCTGGTACAATTGCATAATTTACCTTGAAAGGAATCAATTCAATTTTTCTAGGATAATTGCATAACTCTTCAAAGATAGGATTGACAGGGTAGTGTGATTGCACAACTTATCTTGGAAGGAATTGATCAACTGTCCCAATAAGTCAATAACCCCAACCTCTATTCAAATTTTATTTTCATCTCTTTAGAGCACCAACACCAATCTATATGTAATATCTAGAATCATTTCACCAACTAAATAATTGTTTAATTATTTCATTGTATCTAAGTAATATTAGCTTATTTTATAATAATATTAATAATTACTTTTTGAATAATTATATGTTAATCTTGTGGGTGAAATATTTTTTTATTTGTGTAAACTTCTTATAAATTGTTTCTCAAGTTTATTATTTTTATATTTGTGTAATAAATTAGAGTCAAAATTATTGATTCATTATTTCTTTGTTTTCTTTTTTTAAAATAAAATTTACTTTTAGAATTATGATGAGTTTGTATTTAAAAAACAATACTTATGATAAAAAACAAATTATAAAAAAAATGGATGTTTTAGTAAAATAAAGGGATTTTGATTAAATAAATACTTTTTTTTTAATTCTTGTTTCCAATTATTATGATTTTTTTGTATTTATCTTAATTACTTTGAGTTTTATACAATAAACAACATAACTAAGAAATTATGTTTTAATTTTCTCATGTTTCCTATTTATATTTTTTAATATATTAATGTCAAAATTATCAATTCATTATTTTTGTAATTAAAATCTGATTTTAATATCATGATAAGTTGTTATTTAAAAAACAATATTTTGGTAAAAACATTTCTGTCCCTGTCCTACGCAGACACAACGAGTCCATCTCCAAAGGTCTGTTCAGTACAATTTTGTAGCTATGCAGAAGGATCCTTCGTTTGTAACATTGGGAAATTTCTGAGAATTTGGAAGCAGAGAGCAGCATCTACGGTGGAAATAACGTGTGATTGCCCAGAAATTATTACAAATTTTCTAATTAAGGACTCTGTTCTTATTTTTTCCATTTGGACGTTTACATCTCAGGATTTTTTTATGTGAAAGAAAAGATTACTTTCAAAACAATCATTGAACTTAAATAAAACTTTGAAAAGACTAATAACTGTCATTTTTTTATTATTTATACAGAAAGTTTAATAAATTCTTCATAAAAAAAAAGCTTTAAAGTTATAAATTAAACTTTATAATTTATTTTAATTTAGTTTTTACAAGATATGATACTCTCTTGAATTATCATGCGGATTGATAAGTTAACCCGAGTTGACCTGAATCGATCTAATAAATTATTGTTTCAATACTTTTATAAAATATCATTTTGAATATTTATTTTGAGTTAAACTATATTTTTACCAGCCGTCCATGTTGTTCTTGAACTCGCCAAGTTGACCGGGTCACATTGAATTAAACCCCACATAATTTAATATGTACTTTAACTAAAAAAAATTATTAACAATACTTATATTTTTTTATGTTAAATTTTTTTTATTTAATCTACAGCATGCCGTGAACCAACTATCTAAGTGGTTAATAAATGGTGAGGTTCCAACCGATGTTAAAACAACCGGGTTGAACTGAACTGGTGAGTTTTGGTCCTCAAACTTTATTTCAATCACTTTAACCTTTAACTCTTTAAATCCAACAATTTCCCACATGACCTTTATTTACTTGTTAGTGTAAAGAAAATTCATGCTTTGAAATGAACTGTCTCCGAGCTGCTTTCTTGAAAGACGATAAACAAGTGCTTTGAAATTGCACGCTTAAGTTACCTTGCTAAAAAGAAAGAAAGAAAGAAAGAAAGTCTTGATGAGATCCCTCTGTTGGCCACTGGCATCCCAGCTTCCTAGAAATTTCTTCCAAACAAGCTCACGTGACCTTGACATCAAACGGCAGATTGTTCTTGAGACCTTCTTGTTAGACTACACTAAATGATTGCGTGTGAGAAGAACTGGGCTCTACCTGGCTCCCATAAGTCTATACATTTGGTCCTTTTGTACTGTGACGCAGAGCAATCACGTTTCTGCGATGGCTTTTATTCTGAATCTTGGAGATATATAAATTTCTTGCCACACCCCACCTCCAGAAAACCTTCACAGGGATGATTCCTGGCATCTGCCTAGGCAAAATTTCTTGTAAGAACACGTACAAGGGCATCCACGCAGGAGAAAGAAAGAAAGAAAACTTTGTCTAGCATTTAGTACATTAAATGGGCAATTCTTGTTCTTATTCAAACTAAATGTCGCTAGGTCACTATCAGTAGGGCCATGCATCCATAAACAAGGAATAGGATTCGTTAAGTTTTGCAATTAATCTGCATCGTATCTTGGCCCTGGATTCTTTTATTGGACGGTGAAGATTGCTGGGTCTATCAATTTAACTTTTCTCTGTAATGAAAAGAAAACCAAACTCTTTTCTACGTGGAGAATTATTCAATGGTGGCTCCCATTTAGAACACACCAATTTCCTTGTGGTTTCCAACTCCATTCTTAAAATTTTGATGATCTTATCGAAGGCCATCATGCTTATATGCACCTCCAATTCTTCATCTTCAAGAACAAGCCATCATCTTTTGATCTAATACTAAGCCTTTTTGCCTGTAGTGGTCAATATGGACTTGGATTGTGAAAAACATAGGAAACGAAGAAAAACCAAGGCTGAAGATGATCCACAAACAACTGGAATGGAGCTTCTACCACGGGAGATTGCTCATGATATACTTTCAAGATTACCCATCACATCTTTGGTGCAATTCAAGTGTGTATGCCGAGCTTGGCGTGCCTTGGTGCAGGATCCTCAGCTTGTAGATTTATATTTGTCTTGCTCAACTCAGGATACCGATCATCCTTGCCTAATCCTTCACTGCGACTTTCCCATCAGAAACAATCTCTATTTTGTGGATTTTGCTGCTCACGAGGAAGAAAAGGAGAAGGTGAAGAGAATTCCGGCACCCTTTTCCTCTATGATGCCAGAATTTGAAGTGGTAGGCTCCTGTAACGGTTTACTATGCCTATCTGACTCATTGTACAATGATTCTCTTTATATCTATAATCCTTTCACAGGCTGCTATAAAGAGCTGCCAAAATCCTTGCAGTATCCTGATCAAGAAGTAGTTTTTGGGTTTGGTTTCAATCCCAAGACTAAAGAATACAAGATAATCAGAATCGTGTATTACAGGAATGGGCATGGTGGCTACCCTCGGTCACGTAGAATCATTTATCCACTATCGGAAGTCCAGATTTTAACACTAGGCTGCCCTGAATGGCGAAGTCTAGGCAAAGTTTCATACCGGCTTGTTCGCCGGGCTTCAGGGGCCCTGGTTAATGGAAGGCTTCATTGGATTAGCCGCCCGTGTAGAAATAAGCCCGCCCGCAGGCTGGTCTCATTCGACTTGACCGATGAGCAATTCCGAGAAGTCCCGAAACCGGACTGCGGTGGCCTGAATAGGTGCAACTATCATCTAGTGGTTCTGAGGGGTTGCCTCTCTGCTGCTGTTTATTGCAATTATGGAAGATTGGAGATTTGGGTCATGAAGGAGTACAATGTGAAGGAGTCTTGGGTTAAAGAATACAACATCGGGGCTTACATGCCCAAGGGCTTGAAACAAAATCAGGACCGACAGCTAAAGATATGGAAAAATAGTTCTAATGGAAGGGTTGTTGGAGCTCTATGTGTCTTGAAGAATGGTGAAATCCTGCTGGAGTATAAGAACAGAGTTCTGGTTTCTTATGACCCGAAGAATGGACAGTTCAAGGACATTGAGCTACAAGGGGCACCAAATTGGTTTCAAACAGTAGTTCATGTGGGCAGCCTGAATTGGATCGATACTCCCAGTGATGCATACAACCAAGGATCGGATACTTATCCATATGTGAGTTGATTACTCCCTGCTCTGAAACAAAATCATGTTTCTGTGTTAATTATCTGCTTCATCATCAGGTTATGATCAAATCTTACATGCTTGGAGATTTCAGATAACAATTTCTATTTGTGTATATATGAATATTGAATATAAATATCGGATCAATCACAACACAAACGAATATTCATTCAATTCCAAGGTTCAATAATCCTCTTGAATGTGCTAAATGATTATCAACAAGGACCGGACCACTCATCGTATCATCGGAAATTACTTACTGCAAGGTTTTGCAGGCTAAATCTTGCCGAGAGAAATTAGAAATCATGCTTGAATGGCCTAAATCCTGCTAGTTGTCTTGGCCAAACTTTGACTGGTTCAGACTAACTAAATAAAATCCTGTTTACAAAGCTTGATCGGCCGAGCAGTATCTCGTTTTTTCTCTTGTTGAATCGAGATTATAAAAATAGGAGGAGGTTAGGCAAGACAAATGGTACTTGAAACAGCCTCTTAATTATCAGCTACCTAAAAAGAGGCACCAGAACTCGGCTAATTTTTCAACAGGCACCAACCCACCATCAACATAACAACTGTACACTAACATAAAACAATGTTGAAAATTGAACTCATGCTTCTTTACCAAACATTCGATGTATATGGGAAAGAAGCCTTTATCTAAGAGTAGGTCACCCAAAACATCCCACCGTGGCCCAATAGAAAAAATAGCAGCGCCCATGATGAAAGATTCCCTTTGAACAGATTTCTTTCCTTGAAGATTTGCCGATATGAAAACTTGCAAAGTAGTCTGCTTTTTGATGACCTTTTTCCTTGTTTCGACCATCTAACCAATACTACCCTCGTATCCTATGCCTAATGGCTAATGCCTTTTATTTTGTCTTCATCAATCTTTGATATGAAATTGTACTCAGAAAAGCTTGACTGACAAGTAGCAAAACTTGACCAGTGGAAAATCTCCCACCATAACTTCTTTTACATATTTCCTTCACCACAGCCCCCACATCCCTTCCAGGCGTGTGTGCAACGCATGCATGACTGATCCATGCTTTCAATGAATGACAGCAATTTCTCTCATCTTTATGGACATGACTGGGACGTTTTATATTTTATTTGGTAAAAGAGGGCCCTGAGACCAAAGAAAGAAGCAGGTTAAAAGCAACACTGACAGGAACATGGCAACCCCAGTAGAGTAGAAAGAAAATGCACTGCAATGGTAGCTCTCAAGCCTTGATTACACAATCAACCTGCACATTGATTCCCTTTACGATAAGTAAGACGGATCAACAATTGAAAAGCATAGGACTTGACTTACTCTTGTTAATTGTTTCTGCAAACTTTAATAAAAACAAACCCCAACACTTATCAAAAACTTCGAAATTCTCATTTATATCATTATCAGAATGATTAAGTGTATAAAAAGGAAACTATTTACCCCAAAAGGTAGATTAGTGATGCAACCTTGGCTCTCATGTTTACGACATCTGCTCAACACTTCCCAATATCCTCTTTTGATAACAACATAATTGAAGATTTTTTCTCTATATTCAGAGGTTTAGAGCTGAGATTGTGTTCACTGAAAGTGGTTGATCTCCAAACTAAGAATATTGATCTTTCTCTCCTCTTGTTCCTAGACTCAACTCTCACTTTCAATCCTAACTACTTCACTAGAAGTCACACGAAACTTCTCTCTATTCCTACTCTTTGAAAATATGAATTTTTTCGTCTATTGATCATCGTTCTTGATTTCTGCAACAGCTCTCTTCAAATAATTCTATGAGTAAATATTAATCTTCTTATTTTCCTCTTAGCAAATCCTTAAGTTTGTTAATATTTTTTTAAAATGGTGATATGCAGGGGAGGCTGGCAGGGTCCGACCACTGCAAAAAATAAGAAGTTCCTGGCTTTCCCTTAAGCAGTTTAAAAATTAGTTTTGGCCCCCTCTAGAAAACAATTTATAATCTTAACCCCTCGAAAAATAATCTGGCTCCAGCCCCAGTGATATGCCTTCAACTCTAATCATGTTTCTACACGAGTTTCTTGCTACTGCATCATGTCCTCATAGTTTTTTAGCACCATGTTTCATGCAACATTATATATGTTAATCCATTTCTTTTATATATAGTACAACTTGATCTGAAACATCAAAGCCATGCAGAGAGGAACCATGTCGAAGGGTTGGGGGGGCATGGGTGCCAAACTTTGAAAACAAATGCATTTTATTCCTAAACTTTTGAAAAATTTTAATCATACCCTTTAATTTGAAGTTCATTTTATATAGAAAATACAGGTTTTGCAATACAAAAATTATACATCATCCAATTGGCACCCCAATCCTAAATTTCTGGTTCCAAGTATACAGCAGCACCATGAATCAATGAACTCCATTTCTGTCCATATGAGCATTGGACCTAGAGAAAACTGCTTGTGAGCTAATCATGCCATTCAGTGATATACAGAATGAATAGAAATCTCTTTTTGATAATTTGCAAGGCAGATGGTTGGCTGAGAAAGAAAACAAAACTAGCCTGTCAAAAGCAAAACATGAACCTACTATTCTTGGCGAAAGACGAGTTGGAATTTATCAAGCTTGTGTGCCTTGCGCTAGTATACACCAACAATATTGCAGGGAGATTTCTTTACCGGAGTATTGTCGAAACAGATTCTTTGAGAAATAAAAGAAGATATTTTGCCCATGTAACTTTCGTATAGCCTTTTCAGTACACGGTGCCCTAACCCTGATCACCACGGTCTTTTCTTAGACGCTCTAACACTTGTTTTTCACCAATGAGAAGCTCTACCAATCCTTCCAAGTGAAAAAGGATAGATTAGGGGAACGAAAATGATAAAGAAACAGGTTGAATTTATTTTTAAGGGACCCCTTTACTTGCCAAGAAAAAGAAAAATGATGTTATGTTCACATGCATTTTTTTTATCAGCCAAGATTCATTAGTTAATGGGAAAACACCTACCAAAGACAAAAGAGATGGTAAGCAAGCTGGCGTAACATAACACAAGCAGTGCTACAACACCAATGTTTACAACCAATTGACAATGGCAGGCAGATCATTAGCTTAAGAATAGTTGCCAAGTATCCAGATCACATGGTATGACAGAACGGGAAATGGATTTTCATAAAATAAATAAATGAAAAGAAGAGATTCATTATTACCATTTGTATAATCACGACAGTCGTGATGGCCAACCCTCAAATCCGTTCTCCAGTCACTGTTAAATTTAGTTGCAACATCTACAGCATCTAACTTCGAGGATCCAACAAACCAGCATTTTCTTCGTGGTAGCTTTGACAATTTCCGCACAAGAACAACTCCTGTAAAAAAGGGTAGAGAACATCATATGTAGAAAGTCGCAGAGAACTTTGTTCAATAACGTGGACGACCAAAATCATTATAACTATATAGTAGCTTTTAACTATACATCATAGAAGTGCTAGCTGAAAAGGATATTAAGTTAATCTTTTCATGTTGAAATGACAACAAAATTGTGACTCAATAAATAATAAAAGATTATTATGAACAAAATAAATGAATTTTGTACTGTTGTTCACGGCAAGTACTCATTTATTAGAAACATTACATCATGAACTTTGTTCACTGATTTGGAATGTAATGGAGTCATCTCGGCCGAGGTACCCCTTGGCGTCCAAAACAATAGAGTTTATGCTTGATGGAAATCTGACAAAACTGAATCACACATTCGTTTGAAGGGAAAAAGGTTTACAAACAATAGCAACCCTCACCTGGTACTGCTCTACCTGATAGAACTGCAAGTGCAGTGTAGATATTTTCAGGATCTTTTGGCTGAAAATCAAAAACAATAGCCTACAATACAAATAATTGAGCTTCAGTATTAGATTTCAGCTTCTAAACATTAATGCAACGCCTATTATAGCACAAGAGCAAGGGCGTGCTGCCTTGATTAGACATGAATAACAAGATTTTCGTTTCGTATGGATAACATGTATTTGCAATTCATTCCATGAATAACAAATATTTTTTCTGGGTTTGACCTTGCTAGCTTAAGAATTTGACAAAAAAAATCAAATAGATTAATATGAGGTACACTGGTAATTAACAATCTAACACCGAAAAAAATATTCCCATCATCTACAACAATGTTAAGAAAATATTGGACCACCCAAATATGGGGGGAATGAGTTTCAAGGCCCGGAAAACAGAGAAGTGAGAATGAACTAGAGAATCAAGAACCTGAGAATTTGGAGGAGGTGCAGGTAAATTGGGTTTGATGATAACCACAAAGTGCTGCAAATCCCAGAGGTTGAGAGAGTAAGTAGTAGACATAAGGAGCTGAGCGGGTCCTTTTGTGGCTCTTAGTGGCGTTGCTGCCACATACACTTCATCTTTGCCTCTTGCTAGTACTGTAGCTTTAGCTAACGAAGCAGCCATGTTTTTCTCCTGGAAGAACAGGAACAGATACCATTTACCGGTATTATTTTCCTTTCGGGACGTGATAGACTGACACAAGGAATCATGACAGACATGATAACGAATACGTGGCTAATAGAAAAAATAAGAGTAAATTATTTATGAAGGATTTATAGAAATTTGGGAACCTGATTCATAATAAATTTATAGATTTGGAATATAATCGAGAATTTACATGTAGGTTTTGAACTAAATTGAGTTTTTTCCATTATTTATTTAGTCTATATTTTAAAATAATAATAATAATAATAATAATAATTAGTTGATCTCTAATTTAGAAAGTTTAATATTGCATCTATGATTTTATTTCTATTTAAAACTTAGTTATTTATTTGGTTAGCACTAATATCCAAGGAATGAAACATTTGAGGTTGTGTTATATGTGTTTATGAAGAAAATAAAAAAAAAATGATTAGAGATTCAAAAAAAAAATGTGAGGTTTGTTTTTAAAATTTTTTACTTGATATCTCATGAATTTTTATATAGCCATAAGACAAACTTACTTACTTAAAAATAGAACTGATAGTTTATTATTAAGTGAAGATGATGACATCACAAGGGTCATCTCTGGGTATAAGCATGTTATAACACCATTATATAGACTCCATTATAATAGAAAGAGATGTAACCATTTAATGAATGTACATTTTGTTTATGTAGTTAGAGATGAGTAAACCATATTTGACAAGGAATTAGTGTAACATGGATATAATAGTTGAATTTAAAGGTATAAGTTTTATTTAAAATGATGTGTGGTTGATCCATCAAGGAAGAGGATTGTGAATTAGAGCCCATCATGGAGAAGGAACTAGGATAATCTTATAAGGAAATGAGGTTGGTTAAGTCATGTCTCGTAAAGAGATGATGATGCAAATCTCGTGATCACGTGATCATGTAACCCATAACGAAATTGAAAATCAATCTAAAAAAGCTGAATATCAGGTTTGAAACCTCGACCTAGAGGTAAGTGTTGGAAAAATAATTTGGACCCAGAGATAAACATGTACCTATGAACCTAAAGTATGCGAAAGACACCACAAAGCTAGTTCATCTTTGATAAATCGGTGTACGATCTTTGTCCCTGCAAAGAAAGGTTGTTTGCAATATACAAAACAAATCAGAAGTCTTGTTTATTCAAATCATCATAGCTTTTTGCTTTCATAAAAGTAATATATAGTCCCCTCTAAATAACTCTAATGAGCCCTTTTTAGGTTGCAAGCTAATGGATCATATGTAATAATCAACTAACACAAGTTTATTACTAAAACAAACTCTAAAACAATATTTGATGAGCCAAAACAAACCCAATTTAGAATAAATGTAACAATCCCAATTTCTTTAAGAGAAAACATATTCTTAATTATAAAGATATTGTAATTTTTTTTACAAGAATGTTAGACTATTTCAAATTAATAGGTGCTCTATCATAATTTCTACAAAAATTCCAGCAAAGTTTTCATTATAACAGGATGTCCCAAGTTATTGACTTAAACCTATTTCACTTCTACATACATCCTCAATTCTTTGATCCAATCATCTTGGATCATAATCCACATAAATCATTTACCAATAATTTCAACTTACCTCAATAACACTCTAATTAATTATATAATATATTAATTGCAAAGCTTAAGAGTTTATATAAAATCTAATATATATAAAAGTGAATATTTAATTTCATGTATCGATATTAAATTAGCCTTTCTTATTTTTTAGAGACAGTTAATCAAGCTCATTTCTATAAATTCCTTTTATATTCATGTTGATACCAATGAACCTCATTCATATCATTAGTCTCTCGTACCCGAAAGGGCTATCAAGTCTAAGTTAATATCGACACCGATGATCCTTCTTGGTATCATTAGTTTCGCATACCAGAAATGACTAATCAAGTTTAAGAAATGTTGATACCAATGCAAATCATTGGTATCATTAATTTTCCAAACCCGGAGTAGCTAATCAATATTATTTTCAACACTTTAATTTCATTATGTTAATATCGATGTCAATGAAACCCCATTAACATCATAAGCCTCTATTTTTAGGAGTGGGTAATCAAGTTCTTAACCAATATATTTTCATCTAAGTAAATGTCGATATCAATGTATCGCATTGATATCATTAGCTTTCAAATTATCTTGGACAACTAATCAAGTCCATATTTTTTTAATTTCTTTCAATCTTCTTTTCTTTCATTTAATATTCATGAATTACATATTTAAAGAACTTGCAATTACAACAATTCAAGTGATACAAATAAAATTAATAAGGTATAAGACACCTACTTGTTGCACGTAAAGTCCCTACTCCTACTCTAAACTTTGGTCTAGTTGCGGTAGTATCCCTTATCAACACAAGATAAATTCATCACCATCATTTTATTATAACATTTTGATCCATAATTAAATCCCTAGAATAACAATCTTCTATTGATTCAGTATATATGCATATTTCACTTTTATAAATTTGTACATATATATTCAAGTTTCATTTTATCATTTAATTCATTAACATTGGATATACGACTGTCTGTATTACCAGTTTTAATGGTGATTTAGGTAAAAAAAAAATTGATTCAATTGTAAAGTAATAGTAACCCAAATGCAACAATATCCAAGTTGTTACAGTAAAGTAATTCAATGAGTTGCTACAATGATAGAAACCTTAAACATGACCAACTCACAACAAAATCAAAACCAGACACATCCCCATGGTGAAATTATATATAAGTATGTTTACCAACACATATCCATAATTCTACAGTTCGATTTCTTTATATTAGAATAAAACCAAATTGATCTAGAATTTGGGCGAGCTACTATTCAATATGAACAAATTCATGTTGAAGTGTTCATTTTCAATCTCCGTCGTTCTGAATGTGTATCAAATCCAGGCGCATCACATACCAAAAAATAAGCTTGATTCAACGGTGGAAGAGAGAGACAACAATCAACAACCAAGACTTTCTTGGAGGTTTCTTTTCCATAATATTTTTTATTTTGATTTCTCTCAAACAAAAATTGATCTTGCAAATCCCTCTAGTCAGATTGTAAAGGGTGGGGAGAAGAACAATCTATCTGAAAAGCAGCCCAATACAAAAGTGGATGCCAGATATATAGTTGTAGGAGTATGTTGCCTTTTATAGGTTTTCTCTCTAGCTTCTCTCTCTATTTCTCCAAAAATTTTGGTCGGTTATCAATGGCTTCAAGAGAAGCCAACAATATTTTTATATTACTAGTTTTCTCATTACTTATAAAAATTCCCCTCATGTCAAGTTTATATTTTTTTTGTTCAACTAGATATTCTATCTCGACCTACTTTTAAAATAACATACACTAAGGGTTTTTTTAATCTTTAAAAATCCTTCCAATATTTTCAATATCTCCTTATTTTATTTTCTAATTAACCTATTTATTCTTGGATTAAATATAAATTTTTATTATTACTGAAAAATCTAGGTTAGAGGTTAATAATAAAGTCGAAAGTTAATAATATTCAACACTAATATAAATAAATAAAACACCATAAAAAATTCCTCTTGCTTGAAATCCCTATGCATGGCTGAAACTCCTTTTTTGCTTTCCTTTGAGGCTTTTCCAAAACTTCATGCTCCAATTAGATAAAAAAAAAAAAACTTTGTTTTAAATTGTTGAAATTTTCTCCCTTAAATTACCTCCCTTTAGTCTCCTTGATGTGATAGGAAATCTTATAAACTAAGAAAAATAAAAATAAAAGAACCCCAAGCCTTCTTACCACTATATACATTTTATAATGGATATAGAATTCTTGCAAATTATGGATAATAGTTATTGTCATAAATGTCTCTCATTGAATATTTGTAGAATAAGTAAGTTAATAGCTCCCACACATGTTTTCAAGAGTATTAAGGAATCCTTGTATTGACTGAAATCCATAATATACAAGGAAACATAGTTTCTTCAATTTTAACACATTATTAGCAGATTTAAGTCCTGACTTCAAGCACATTATTCAGAATATTTCCTTATATATCTCTAGATATAGTCCAAATAATAGATGAAGGTCCCAACAAACATATTTGACAAGATTCATCTAGTAACTTTGACCTTCTTAAACAATCCCTTCCTGAACTTAGATTGACTTGAAAGTTTAGCCTAATATAGCAAAACATGTCTAGAAACACTTATAAAGATTTCAACTCAATCTAATGGTTGAGTTGAAAATTATTCTTGATAGCGTAAAACTGAATAGTAAAACATTTTACGTCAAAATCTGATTTTGACCTTGCTTGATCGTATCAAGTGAGGTCGATTTGCCCAAAAAAAAGATTCAAGGTTTGTGGTTATTCCATAAAAGGAAGGTCACAAGGTTGGTCCATAAAAAGAGGGGTCAAATGTTTTGTCTTATTGATAGAGGACTCACTTCTGGAGATCCACCAATTCAAGTATGCTTCAAGTCCTGACACCCTTATCAGTTGCTCATTATCTCAAAGTGAGGTTCGCATAATTTGAGATAGAATAATTTTATCATACATGTGATTTGTGTGAATCGAGCCTCTAAAGATGCGAGTCATTAAGTTAAACTATTTGACCGTCTTGTTTAATTAGTCAAGATACTTTCTAAAGTGGCTAAGGATTTATCTAGGATAACTTAAAAAATATGTTATGATAATCCTTTGTTTTAGGTGGTGTAGTGCCTTTATACTTAGGCATGGTGTAACCACACACATTGGAGGAGAGTTGTCTTTATATTTAGATAAGGTGAGGAAGGTCTTTATACCCGAGAGAAGTTATAGTTTGTGCTAGGGTTGGAGAACGTTTATGTATAACTCATGGAGAGTCACTTAGAGAGAATCTCATAGCTAATATTATATGGAGTCAATTTCATGAAAAACAACACATGAAGATCCACCTAGAGAGAATAATGAATATTGTATTGAGCCAATTTCATGGAGAAAACATATAGAGAACAACTTTGAATAAAGATCACCGAAAAGGTGATCCATAGAACTTGGTCAGGTAAACTCTTTGATACTTAAGTTAGCACTAATATATGAGGAATGAATCTTTTAAGGTTATATTGTATGCGTTGCAAAAAAGATACAAAAGACAATTAGAGGTTGAAGAAGGAAATGTGAACTCTTTTTTTGGACCGCTTTATCTTATGACTAATGAACGTTTATATGGCCATGAGCCACATTAACTTGCCTAGAGATAAGGCTGGTAGTTCACTTCTGAGTGAAAAGGATGACATCATGAGGTTCATCCCTAGGTATAGACATGTTATAATGTCATTTTGTGGGCTCCATTATGGGAGGAGGACATGTGATCATTTAATGAATATATGTTTTATCTTCATAGTTGGCGGCGAGTAAACCATGTTTGACCAAGAGGTAATGCATCTAGGATCCAACAGTTGGATATGGGGGTATAAACCATAGTTATCAAATCCGACCCGAGGATTGACCCGACCAAAGAGTCTGGTCTTAGGTTATATGACACGACCAAAAGATTGATGTCTTCTCCCAAGTGTAGGAGTGTCGAAGTAATAAATAACCCGGCAAGACCGGGGTCGAATCACATAGAGGTTAATTGTATAAATTATAAATAACAACAACAACAACAATAACAACTACAACAATAATAATAATAAAGAGAGCTTTGAGATGTGATATTGATATTGATATAAGGATTAAACAATGAAAAAAACAATTGTCAAGGTTAGAGGATCCACTAATGGTATTTCAAACAAGTATAGTATAAACTCTTATTATTACTCAACTGGAAACCACACACAAAGGAGGTTCCAATCGGATTATAAATTGTTAACATGATTACATTAGTTATCTTATTCGAATAATGCTAATACTTGTAAATGTTGTCAGGCATTCATGATTATAACTTATGTTAACAACAAATCAAGTTCCTTTCATAGCTCAGGTGTCGGTTATACCATACAATATGGGCTATGAAAGTGCCAAGTATTTGTTGTACCAAGTGTTATACAACATAAATCTAGATTAACCATTTAACAAGCAAAGTATTAAAAGTAAACAAGATAACAAATATAAAGCATGTTAGTATCCAACATTAAGGTCTATGTTAAGATTATATTATACTTATTCTTACACCATTAGTGTACCCTTTTCACTTTGACATAATTAACTTAGCTAAACATAATGAAAGAGAGAAATATAAATAAACAAGGAAAGGAAATGAAAAGCATAAGTAAGAGATTAATATAAGCAAAACTTAAGCATTACAAAATATAAAGAAAAAGCAAGAGCATGATCTTGATCTGAATACCAAGATGTCTAAATACATGGCAAATGCCTCCTTTTATAGGCCAAAATTCGGAACTATTGATTTGTTGACTAATTGATGAATGGGTGGCCGCATCTTGACTTGATGACAATTCTTATCTTCTTGTCTGCCAAAAACATCATTGATAACGTCATAATTTGAACAGACTTCAATCATGAAAGTTCTAGGAAATTGTCTCATATTTCTTTGGGAAAAATTTGAGATCATTTGGACTTCTAGAACTCGAGATATGGGCTGAACACTGAACAGTGTCTAGGCTGCAGGACAGATTCGGACTTCTTCATTGTTGCTACAATTTGGACTTGAAAACGGCCTTGTTAAATCTTGGGCTCTCATGAAAGTTGTAGGCCTATGTCTTACCTTTCCATCCATATAAAGTAGACCTAAATCCGAGATCTACAGCTCAAGATATGACCCGATTACCGAACAATGTTTCAGTTTGGACTGCACCAACGTCTCTTTTCTAAGTTTGGCCATCTCTTTGTCCTTTCAATTTCAGTACTTCAACTCATCAATCAATTCTTTCATTTATGTGATAGGCCTACATTTAAGATGAACACTTACCATAAATTAAAGGTATCATATATTATTAGATATGTTATTATAAAACATGCTTTAGTTAAGGAGTTATTGATACTTCAAGTGCAAAATGATGATATAAAACCTTGATAAAAATGCACTTTTAAGTATTAATCATTACATGGGTGACCTGGGTCAACTCGGAAAAATTAAAAATATATATATTTGAAGTTTTAATATTTTATATGAAAAAATTAAGAAACAATTCATATGAATATAAGTTATATATGTTATAAATAATAAAGTTTAAACGATTATTTCAAAAAAAAATATTTATTCCACATTGAAAAAATATTATATAATCCTTTTAAGTTGAAGTATTTAAACTAAAAAGGTTTTTTATCCCACATTGAAAAAAATAACTTTTTTTCTTGTAATCATAGACTATATATACTAAAGAGTTTCAAATCTTATATTGAAAAAATAAAATATTCTTCTAGGATTTATATAGTAAACTTTAAAAAGAGTTAATAACCAACTAAAAAAATATAAAAAAAAGGGTTTCTGGTTAGGAGAAAAAACACACTTGAAAAAAAATGAGTCTTTACCGGGTTTTGTCCGGTCGCCCGGGTCACGGGTCGACCTGACAAGTTGATCGAATTTTACCGGGTTTTTGCTTGGTCCAATCTTTTACCTTATTCAGACTTGTCTAGCCACCACATCAACCAGGCCAGTTTAGGTTTAATAACTGTAGAATAAATATATTTAAAGAGATGCACGGTTGACTCGTCAAAGAAAGAGAATAGAAACGCGAGTTCAGGTCCCTCAGGAAAAGGGTGTGAGTCTAGTCCTGTGAGGAGGTGTGGTCGATCTCGTGGATAGGTGAGGTCGATTCAAGGTGTCGTGGATTCATCAAAAGAGGAGATGTGAGGTTTGTCCACCAGAAAAAGGTATGGGAAGTCGGTCCATCAAAGAAGAGGGTCAATTGGTAGTCTATCAAAATAAGGGATACCAGGTCAGCCCCCCAGAAAACAAGTTGTGCACCCAGTCCTGTTGAAAGGAGACACTCGTCCGGGCATCAACCAATCCCGGCATGCTTTGAGTTCCGGCACCCCATCAAACTCCCTCCCCCTGTTAGTTGTGAAAGCCCAAAATTGATAAGAGGCAGACGTACAAATTGAAATCCGGTAGACAATTATAATTTTATAGGCAACGTGATGTAGTTGTGTTTAAAAACCCGTTGTCAACTGGTTTGGATGTTGTTATAATTCATCATCTAGAGTGCTCATTTTTTATCCTTTTATTTTATTTTATTTACTTTCTTCTTCCATACAGTCTCTTAGCTACTCTGTCTATCAGGCAACACTCGAGAGAATCTGATTCATTTGTAGCACTAGCTAACTAGGTTCCTTGCCCCTTTTAGCTTCGCTCCTCTTAACTAATTTCGCTTATTAATGATAGACCATCTATTTTAGTTTAAGAAAATGGCAAACCAAACCGGGTTTAATTTGGAGACGATGGCAAACCACATATACGAGAAATTCTCAGGACTAACAGTTTACAAAACTGAAAACATGGTGTCGCTAAGTGCAGAGGCAGAGAAGCAGAGAAGCAGAGAAGCAGAGCATGAGCTCCAATTATCAAACAAAGCAAACATAACATTCTACTTATTTTATAAAATACCACAACCATTATAAAATTCATCAGCCTACTTGGAACCAACAAGAACATCCCATGGCATAGTTCATCCATGACATCCCCAATGAAGCCCCAAGTATTTCTTCCCCAAATCGAAGATCAAATGCTGCTAATGTGGTGAGTTCACATTGCTGTGATCTAAGTGGGATATTTTCATGCCTAGAGACCCCATTAACATAACATCCTTATTAAACCACTAGCTAGAATAAGAACTCGCGTACGTACTCGCTAGACATGCAAGATTCTACTTACACACAAGTACCCACTAGAGAGACCGAAAACCTTTTTCTCATAACCTCATTACTCAGTCTTTTCTACTGGGGTTTCTGTTTCAACCTTCTCCACTGCTTCAACAGGTTTCTCTTCTCCCTTGACTTCTTCTTCTTCCTTTGGAGCTTCGACTGCAACTTCTGGTTCTGGTGCCTGTGTCTCACCAGAGTCGGTAGCCTCTTTAGCTTCTTCAACAACCTGCTCTGCAGGTACTTCCTCTGGAGACTCCTTTTTTGTCTCCTCAACAACCGGCTCTGGTGTTTCCTTAGGTGTCTCCTCCTCTGTTTTCTCTACCACTGTTGGCTCTTCTGCAAGAATCTTGGTCTCTTCTACCACCTCTTTAGTCTCATCTTCAGCTGGGGCCTCGGGGACTGGTGCCACGGCCTCTTCAGATGCTGCAGGTATCTCTACTTCTTCTTTTGGCTCTTCAGCTACTGCCTCTGGTGCTGCAGCGACTGCTTCTTCTGTGGCGGTCTCAATCTTGATTGGTTGTTCAGTTTTTTCCTCTGCAAGTGCACTCTGCGCTGACACAACCTGCAGGATAAACAGATGATCAAAGAATGTTCACCAAAATGCCGCTACTATCTATTTTTCAAGAACTGTTACTTGAAGTGTCACAGTGACAAGGAAAAATGTTCACCAAAATGCTGACGGGGTTTTACCTTTTGTTATATATATATATATATATATATATATATAAAGAGAGAGAGAGAGAGAGAGAGAAGAGGATATGAGTTTTCAAATATGATTATCCAAGAAGCACAGATCATAAAATTGATCAAGATTTTTCAAATTTTAACACTTGATATGTATCAAATGACGAAGAAGAAGCATATAAGAAGACGACATCTGTTAAATAAGTTTCTCAACAGGGACATTAATTGATTAATAGTGAATGAGTTACCTCGGCAGTGGCCATTGGAACTGAAAGGAAAATAAAGCAAATGGGATACAAAGAAAACTGTAAGAAGCAAAATAGAACGGAGTGATTATCACACAAGAAGACGAGGAAAGTGTTTGATGCAAAGTGATCAATGAGAGTGGGTTTATATAGAGATGTAAGGGTTAGTATAAGTTTAGGTATAAAGAATACCTAGAACTAATATTAAGGTATTTGTCATATGATATGTACACTGAACTAATCTAGAATTTCATATAGGAAGATCATATATGTCTATGAAAAGGCTTACATGACGGTTGTTTAAGTGATCCTTAGATTTCAGATTCCTAAATTATCTTATATAAAGAATGTTATGATTTGATCATATTGCATGTTATCTTAATTGAGGTAACGAAGGGACATATATTGGGTATATCATAAACTATATAAAGGTATTTGAGTGATTAAGAGAGGATTCATCACTCTTTGTGAATTAGGAAAAATATTTCATCTGTTCCCGAATAGTATTGACTGAGAAATCTTTGGGCAGAATGGAATGAGATTTGAAAAGAGTTTCAAATCTTATTCAAACGATCAATGACTATTATACGGAGAACAAACAAGATTTAACAAGACAATCATACTTCATGCTTTAATGTTCGATCGAGATATTATTGATGAAAGGATATTGATTACACTAAGAAACCAATCACTAAAAGGTTAAGTCAAACCACTAATGTCTTTTTCAATATTTGGGGGATCATGATACGTTGCTAGATGATGCATCTAATTTTCAAATACAATTTAATCAATTGTTGAATTGATAATAAATTAAATTGTTTAATTTCTTTAATTTATAATTTATAATTATAATTATAATTTATATTTGGACCAACATATTAGGAACCTAATGATTCGCACACATTAAGAACCATTAGTCAGAAATTAAACTGAGATGATTTAATGAAGTATGACTCGATTAAAATATATTTTAGAAATTAAGGACTATAATGTAATTAATACATGGATTACATTTCTAGACCTAGAAAAATCAAATAAGAACTTAAGTGAGTTAATTTCTAAAATTATCATGAATTAATATATGTATATTATTCAAGGGTCAAATTGGTATTTTGTCAATTTATAGGGTTTTTTATATTTCCCTATAAATATTAAGTTATACCTTTTATTTTTTAGTGGTTGTCTGTTAGACAGAAAAACTATGTAAGTCACATAATAGAGAGCTAGCACTATAGGTATAACAATCTCTCTCTCTTAAATAAGAATTTAAGGGATTTTTTTTTTGTGGTTCGTATAAATTATTGTTGTAGCCTAGATAATTAGATGATTTATAATTTGCAACAACTCAATCTTTAAAGAATTATTTAAAATTAAAAAAAATCAAAACTACAAAACTACAAGTAATATATGTATATCTATATATAATTTTATTTTATAATTTTCAATACGTATATAATACTCGGAAGCAAAAGTAACCGACCTCACGCTCAATCAATAGAGTGAGGGAGCTACTTTGAGGAATCGTGGGATATGACACCTCAGCCTCACTGAATTCAACGGGGATTAGCATGTTTGGTAATGATGTTTAGGAAATTTTCTGGAGATGGGGTTTAACTATTTTTAATGGCTAGTTGTTTGTATGCTTTTGATCGGGAAAAAGGCTAAAATAATGGAGGTCAGGTCATCTTCATGAAAGCCATCATCTTCTTTTGGTTGTGTGCGCTTGTGTGCTTAGCGCAGTCGGCCCCGTACGTGACCTGTTTTCCATCCTCCACCTGCCACTCGTACTTAACAACACTATTTTATTTTTATTTCTTGGCATCGATCTTGCCAAGCTGTTTACCCTATGGTAAATATTGTCGCACCGCCCTCTCAACTTCATGATTGTATGAATTTTGTCTTCCTAACATGGAATTAATTAGTCCCATTAAAACCTTCATAATTATAATATGTGATGATGCATCTCACACTAATTTCTTGACATTTTTGTTTCCTGTGGAGGCTGGTAATTCACCCGTGAACGTACAATGTATTTGGAAGCACCATTGATTTGTATGTAGACTTGAGAAAATATATGTTTAATAAGATTACATAAAGATATTTAGTTTATATTTTATAGTATTATTCATAATAACATAAACCAAGGTGAAATGTATCATATGCTCTTCGTGTTAATGTGTCGCATCAACCCAAGTTGGTCCTATTTAAATAGCTATGCTAAATGAATTTTATAAAATCACCATTTTGATTTTTTTTTGTTTTTTTATCTTTGAAATCATGTTAAACAAGTTTTACCATATGAAGTATTTATATTTTAATTATTTTTTTGGGATTTTTGTAACCTAGAAAGACTTTCATTTTTTATTTTTATTAAAAAATGATCATCATTACCACCACCACCACCTTGAGTGATGAATATTTCCTTATTTTAACATATAAAATTCTCAATAAGCTATAAACGTCATTGTCTTTATATTATTTACATATTATTATAATTGTTGTTGTTTTGTTTTTTTAGCCTTTTCTAGAAAAAGAAGTTCGGCCTCTGGGCCTGTGTCTTGTGGGAGTTGAAGGGTCGCCCAAAACCAATGGTTATAATTTACGTAAAAGAAACGAATAAAACTCTGACGTGGCACTTTAAAGTTGATCTACTCTCTCCAGCGTTTCTAAAGCTTGTGGATCCCACGAGATGGAAAGCAGAGACAGATTTTGACATTAGTGAAGGAAGACTCGATTAGCTGAGCTGGAGGAGCTCCTAGCTCTTCAAGGAGATGATGCTATTTATTTATTTATAATAATTTCGAATCTTATTGTTATTTATTTATTTATTAAAATTAATATTAACACTGTAAAATTATTATAATAATAATGATAATGATGATAATAATGCGATGAATATGGAATAGGTATCTCGCAGATCCCCGAGTCAATAATAGTCCTAATTGAAAACTTCGTACGGCGGCGGGCACCGAGTTAGATGCATTGGCAGCAGCGGATGACTGGTATGCAGCGTGTCGTTTCATCCCCCGAAAAGGATTGCCAGAACGGCAAAGAGTTCAGCAATTCTATAAAGGTCTGCCATTTAGGTCTAGGTTCAGGTTTTGGGCGGTGGGCTGGCCTACTAGACGTGGAGCCCACATGGGTTCCGTGGTCCAGCCTGCCAATCAGGCCGTGCCACGTGAAATGCACGTCACCCACCACGTGGGATGATGCTGTTTCCATGTCATTATTGGATGGGACAGGGTCATTTGGATGCAAAAAGAGGTGGGCCCACTAGACGAAATTAGGGAGCTGTTGATAGACGATGGACGGAGGGAGCTAGGCTTTCGGGAGCAACATCCAGATTGTGGTAATCTTTTGTAACCTTAGTTAAGAGAAAGTTTTGTGTTTTTTTTTTTTTTTAATATATTAAAATAATATTTAAGCAAAGCTCAATGTTCATTGCCAATCGGTTAGGTCGAGTGGCAATGACCTTGTTGGCTCATCTAGAAAGTAACTGAGTTCAACTCAGTCCAATTTTACCTCATGAATTTCGCATGTTGTTTTGGAGGTGAAAGTAGCATACGGTGTTCACTGAGGTTTGCGTCTTCTAGTCTTTTGATTGGCTTCAGTTAACATATTGTAAATCAAAAAGCTATGCTTTTATAACCATCTAGAAGATAGTTTAGTAGTAAAAATTTAGGATTAAAAAATTTATTCTCTCTGTAGTCTCAGGTTTGAGCCATGTGGTTGTTTATATAATAGCCATTAGAGACTTACATAGTCGTTAACTTCAGGGCCCGTGAGATTAGTCGAGATGCACACAAGCTGGCCCGAACACCCACGTTAAACTACAAAAAATAAAGCTATGCTTTTATATATATATATATATATATATATATATATATATATATATTAAGATTTATGTGTGCCAATAAATATATAAAAAAGAAGTGTTAACGTATTTATTCGACTCACCTATATGCAAGTCGAGTTATTTTTTTCTAACACAAAATAATTAACGTTTAGGTGTCATAATGTGTTTTTTGACATCGTGTAAAGAACATAAGTGTTAATAAAAAAAAATCAATACTTCTATATAATAAAGTATAATGAAGATCATATATGTTAATAAAAATATATAAGATCTCAAGTTAATTTGTAATGTGATAGAAAAATAAAACAATGTTGAATTGCAACATTAAAACACCATTTTCTTAATCTTTGTATAATAAGTTTTCTAAGGAAAATTGCAAAGAACAAAAACTAAAAAACAAGTTATAAAAGAATGAAGATAAGAACAAAAAAATAGTATAAATAAATCAATTGTACAATGATAAATATTCCTAGTATAAAGAATAAAAAATAATATTTTTTTATCCAAAAAAATATACAAAAAAAAGAAAAAATAAATAAATATTACAAGAAAATAAAGATAAAAGGATAGTGAAAGAAATGCCAAGTATAAAGAAAAAAAAATATAAGAAAAACTTATTTTCTAGAAAAATAAAAAATTACAGATTTGTCACCGCCACAGTAAAACAATTGATAAAATTTACAATTATATCATTTCTACAATAAAAGATTATTTCCTTTTAGTATATGTATAATTAAGTTATCAGTAAATATTCTTCAGAGATAATTAAAAAAAAATAGTATATATTTTAGTTTTTTTTTTTAAAAAAGATACACACACAACAACCACTATCACCATCAACATTATCATCGTTGTTTGGAAGGTAATAGTTATCGTGAAGGGTGATTGGAGGATGACTATTACTCTGTAAAAATACCATTTTGATTATCTAAACATATAAAGATAGATTTGAGTTTATTGATTTCTTAATATGCAGTTCTCTTAAATAAACAAGACATTAATGTAGTTTATAGATTGAAGAAAATAGTTTTGCTATTTTTTTTATTTTTTTATGAAATAAAGATAATAAAATGAAAAGAGAGAAAAAAAAGTAAGAAAACTATTTTGCCTTCAAAATTTAAATCTTTTAATTTGTTACTAGAGCTAGTTGAATAGCCGTGGAAGTAATCAATAATAAGCTTTTAGGAAAAGAATGAAGGCAGTAACAGTAAGTAGAACATTAGCACATTATACCAGCAACAATTAGAGTTAGTAAAGAATTGATAGATGACAATTTAGTTACCTATTAATAATGAGTTAGAAGTTAATTAACAGGTTGTTAGTTAGTTGGCTAATAATTAGATGAAAGGAATTAATTATGTTAAATAGCATTATAATAGAAATGTGTAAGGCAAACAATAAAGATTTGAGTTTTTGGAATGCATCTTTTCCACCTATTTTTCCTTCTTTTTTTTATATTCTATACTTTTTTCTTCAATCTATACATTGATTTGTTGAAGGAACCTTAACAAATTGGTATCAAAGCATGATCCTTGGCCATTATAAGCATTTTGTATTGTTTAACAATGAATAATGGTATATAATAACAAGGTGAAAGTTTTGAAAAGCGTAACAAAAACCTTGATAAGCAAATACAAAATATTAATCAAGAACTTCAAGATTCAATAGTTGAGAATCAGAAACAATGGTCGGAAAAAAACATAATAAATAAATAAATGAATATACAACTAGAAGCATTGATGACCATATTAAAGTTATTTATGGCCAATCAAACAATAGAGAAAAAAAAAAGTCAGTTCAAGTTCTGATAGGGTGATTCCTAATTATAGAGGATGAAATCATAGAGAAGCCATAAGGAGTTATGATTTCTATAAGATTATTACTAAAGATCAATCTACTTGCTTTTAGAGGGATAATCCATGGGGTTGGATAAAAAAATGTAAAAAGTTCTTTAATATGCACTTTACTCCAATACATTAATGGGTGGAGATAGGTTTTTTATACCTAGAAGAAAGGACAAAAATATGGTATGAAGGGTTTTTAATAGGTGGAGATGATTTGAAAAATTAGGAAGAAATTAACATAGTTATTTGTATGAGATTTAGTAGTAGAGATGATGAGGTAGAATAATTCAATATGCCGGTACAAGATAAAGGAGTCGAGGACTATGTTGAATTATTTAAAGAACTTAAATCTTTGATGAGTGTTTTAAATTCATCACTGTCAGAATCCTACTATATTTCTAATTTTATAAATGGACACAAAGATGACACTAAGCCTATGTTTAAGATTCCTAAACCCACAAGATATAGGCTTTTGATCAAGCTAAATAGAAAGAAAAATCCAACAATGCTTTGGCCAATAATAATAAATTCATACCAAGAACCAACTATTCATATGGTTTGGGAAAAATAACAAGTGATTCCTACTCTAAACCTCTTAATCATTAAAAAAAAAACAAAGGTGTTATATAGCTCAAAACAATAACCTAAAACCTTACATGAGCAAAAAAAAAAGGTTAAGACATTGTTTTAAATATAAGGATAAGTATACACTGAGACATCGATGTAACATGAGAGATTGCATATGATAAAAAGATGAGAAAAGTAAAATGAGGAATTTGTAAATGTAGCTGGAGGATACAATAATAGAATAATAGTCGAGGATGATAAAATCAAAGAATATGGATTGTCCTTGAATGCATTGGTAGATAGCTATACAAATAACATAATCATGATTAAATATTCTTGTCAAGGAAGGAACATTACCATTGTGATTGATAATGGTAGTACACATGGTTTTATTGATACATAAGTGATTGAAGAAATCAAGAAAATCATCTAAAGGACCACTATATTGGCAATGATAGTAGCTAATTAAGGTATTATGAGATGTGATGCTTACAATCTTGAGTTCAAATGGTCCATGCAAAGTTATGAATTTCAAGCTGATTCGAGGATATTGAAACTTGGTAAATATGATATGGTACTTAGAGTATATTGAATAAAGATTTATTCACAAATTATATTTGATTTTATTAAAAGAAAATTATCATTAAAAAAATAACTAAATAATTGGGCTGAAAAGGACTGTGGAATAAGCAAGGTTGCAAGTAATCACAACAACTAATGCACATAAGGGTTTAAAAAAAGACTTGTATGGTTTTGTTGGATATTGTTTTTTCCATTTAAGCTTTTGAAGCACAAGAAAAGGAGTGTAGAATATAATAATAAAGGTATTATTAAAAGAATACCAATTTATGTTTGCAGAATCAAAACATCTTCCAACTGCCATGAGCTTGGTTCATAAAATGATACTAGAAGCTAAATCAGTCAATATTAGACCATATAAAATATCTTTTATGCAAAAAAAAAAAATAGAGAAATTGGAAAAGAAGATGCTGCATAATGAAATTATTTAACACAACTACAACCCATTTTCTTTTTCAATATTGTTGGTTAAGAAGAAATGCTACACTATAAGATTGCATTCTTTACTCTATTGATTGATGATTTGGTAGATGAATAACATGGTTCATATTTCTTTTTATGCTAGATTTAAGGTTTGGGTATCACTAGATAATAATGATTGAAGAAGGTGTGGAGAAAAGAATCTTTAAGATTTATTATAGGCACTATGAGTTGAAGGTAATTCTATTTGGTTTCACTAATATACTAACCATGTTCAAGATTTATTATTTGTATTTCGAATTCTGATTTTAATTTCCTTTATCTTTTGTACTTTAGGTTTTTTTTTTTAGTAAATGTAGGTTTTTTAATCTATTTAAAGATTTTATAAATTTCTTAAAGAGACAACCATTATATACTTATTTTTAGATAATAAAATTATAAATATAAGGTTCATAATTGCATTCTTTTTCACTCATTAAACTTGTATGTTTTCTGTGTTATTTTTGTCCTAAGATGAACCTCTTATATAAACTGATTTAATAAAACCTCTTATTATAATAAAAGTGGAAAAAAATTGAGAGAAAATGACAAGAACATTGTACCTTCAGGCTTCAAAGTTACACACATATACAAGAATCTGTACTATTCAACGTTCACTGGACTGTGTGGGCAAAGGTCCAAAGGGAAATTTGTAGGGATGTTTGCTTGTGGGTTCCTCTCACAAGCCCATAACCTGACAGATTGAAGTATTGAAACATTGGGTTCATCACATTACATTTTTTTTTTAAAAAAAACAAAACAATATAAATGGCCCATGCAGGTTTCGAACCTGCGACCTTCGCGTTATTAGCACGACGCTCTAACCAGCTGAGCTAATAGGCCAATCCGTTGAGTATCTTCTAATTAACTTCACTGAAAATAAGCGGATAGTTTGGGTCTAATCCAATTCTGTAAGCGTATCATTTAAAAAATCCATCAACTCTGTGTCCCCATTCTGTTTCTTCTTCTTCATCTTTAGTTCATACCTAATTCAGATAACATGGTTAGAAATTTGATATTCAGTAAGCATCCCTCTTTTTAAAGAAAGTTAATTGCCCTAACAGCATCAGTGGTGAGTGCAGGCCAGTCCTTTGAATGTTCTGCTTCGTCTTCCTTGCTAAGATGTAACAATTATATATCCAGCAGCTCCTATACTGGAACTAGTGATAGATACGGCCATGCTAGGCTATCCTTCTAGCTTTTTGCCAAACCCTTGAAATTATTTGTTGTGATTGGCATAATGGGTGGTCCATATAGCGATTAATGAGTATGCTGGCCTCATTCGTTAACATTATGCCATTAGAAAAGGGAACCCACTGGAATCTTAAATACTCCAATAAAGATCACAACTGTTGACAGGATGTATATAATGATTCAAATCCAATAACAATAAAGGGTTGAAGAAGATTCAGGCATCATGTTTTTGACAATGTTTATAAATTTGAAGCCTTTAATCTTTGCCAGTTTTAAAGCCAGCGGTGTTTCTGGTGACGGTCAGTGCCTTGGAAATTAACTGTTCGTAGATGGGTTTTAATATCAAGCAAAGAACTCAAGATCAGGCATTCAACACAACGAATAGACTGGTATCTGCTAAGAAGGTGGATAGAACACAAGTTTTTTCTGCTTTCTATCAATTAATAACTGGATCAGTGTCACCTATTAAGGGTTTTTTTTCCCCTTGGATTCGAGGTAAAGTAGTGATGATAACTGGAAAAGCAGCGTTAATTAAAGATATAGAACTGGTTAGGTGAGAAGCACATGAAGAAATCAAGATTTTCAACATTTACAGGCAAGCAATTGTTTTCCACATCACAATTACAATGCCATAAATTTCTCAACATCATTTTTACAAGCATTTGGGGTCATAAAGTTCCAAATATCATAAAACAAAATAATTGCTTCCATATACAGCTATGAGAACCAGGAAAATGACAAGAGTACTCTAGTTGAATAGAAATAAAACTCTCAAGTTCACATACATAAATCAAATGACATGTATAATCAAAAAAATGGTTTTAAATCAAAACAAATGACATAATCCAGATATACCCTCTTCTCATAAATTAATACACAACAATGAAATCCTGCCTTACAAAAACAGGACCAGCACACCTGCAATAGCTAGAACCAATTGACTCCAAATACCTACACCATTGATCCTATAAGAAGAATTTGGGGGGGACTTTCCTGGGGCGCTCCCTGCTCCTGCTGAGTCGTCAGATGTTGGGGAATCTGCAGTAGGGCTAGTGTCAGGAGCTGGTGCTGGAGCTGGGGTTGGAGGTATATCAGTTCCAAAGATTGCCTCAGGAAGGAGGACTTTGTCAACTTGATAGATTGCAACAGGATCAGTTGAATGCACACTACTACTAACTTTAGTTTTAGACCATCCTGAATCAAGGTGCACGGTCCCAGATGTATCGGTGAAATTCAAAGCATATCCTCCTGCACCAGCAAATGTGCTAACAGGGCTCACATGGCTAAGGTTCTTGAAATCAGACAACGAGTAATAATGTGGCAAGGCATGAAAAAGAATGAGTTGCTTGAGCTGGTCTTGAGTTAGGTTTGACAAAGAAGCCTTCTTGAGATTTTTGAAGGCATCATCTTTTGGTACGAAGATGGTAATGCCTTCATCAGTGTTGTTGGCTTGGTTTTGAAAGGTGTCAATGACTTTAGTGGACTCAAGGTAGTTAAGGAAGTTGTGGAATGGGCCAGCAACAGAGAGTAAATCAGTGAGGTTAACGTAAGGAGGTGATGGTGCTGGTGCTGGGGATGGAGTTGGGGTTGGTGCTGGAGGACTAGCTACTTTTTGAGCATATGCTAGTGGAGTGCACGAAAACAGCAGTGTGCTGCTAAGCACAATAATCATAGAAAACTTCATGGTTTATCTTCCCTAAATCCCTGCAAGAACCAAATCCCATCATTGATTATATCTCAATTTATGAGCACAAATCTATCGATGGCAAACCAATGCGAATCCACAGCATGAACAGAAAAACTAGCTAATAATTGAAGAAATCAAACCCAGCATTTCAGAATCCAGGTAAGATTCCCAAATCCACAAAATCCGAGTAACCAAATCTTTGTAATGACCATGGAAAGCCATGGCTATCACTACTTCAAAAAAAAAAAAAAAGATCCTTTTCCACTCATCTATAGATAGTTTCAAAACAATTACTAAAGCAAAACCAACCCTCTCTTCTAGGCACAAATAAGATATTAAATTAATTGAGAAAGGTTGGAAGAGGATCTAATCTAATGACAGAGAAATGAAGCAATGACTGATGACATAAAAAATGCAAATGCCATAGAAAAGAAACATCATGCACAAATCACAAGGATGAAATACCATACCCAACTTGCTAAATCCCCAGAAGATCAAGTATTCTTGCAAAAACCAAGATCAAAACCCCATTAAAAATACAATACATCTTGTCCTTTTTAAGGTAAAAGAGAGAGAGAAACAGTGCAATCTATGTTGCTTTCCTTTCTCTTTCGTGACTGGAAGCTAGTAAAAGCAAGTCAAAACAATTTCTGTTGGACAAAAAAGAAAACGACAGCCACCACACAATGTAGTTCAACATAAAGCAAAGAAACAGATCTAGATCAGCTCATCCCAATAGAAACAGACCCTTTAGCTTATTTAACCCCCCTCAAAAAAAAAAGGTTAAGAAGTACTGACCTGAGCAAGAATTCAGAGAGAAATTGTTTTGGTTTTGGCCAGGGAATGCCAAAGTGCCAACGCTAATGCTGCAACGCAAAATGTAATGTGTTGACACTATATAAAGATGGATTTTAACTAGAAAAGAGATTAAAAAAAAAGAGAGGGTGGGGGCGGTAGCAGCTGGTGATGGTTCAAGAGATGAATGTAAAGGTACAAATCAGAATACATTTAAGTCATTGTAGAACGTACATGGGCGTGAGGAGAGGAAGTGAGGCTGTCTATTATTATTTATTAGATGTTGTTTTCACTTTCCAGACTTGGATGGTTCTTTCTTACAGGGCAAAACAAAGCATGCTTTCTTGGAAATCTTTTCAAGGTAACAAAAAATAAAAATGGGTGGCATTTCTTAATCATGTATCTACTCATTATATATATATATATATATATATATATATATATATATATATATATATATATATATATTCTAGTGGCACACACCGTGCACTCTACCCTAACATTATCATAATCTCTCTCAATTTATCATCTCATGATAAATCAGCCTCCTAAAGGATTTTGATTTCATAGATGGGTTTGGTAATACACCGATACTATTTTTTCTTTATTTCGGGATGTAGTCAGAAATAGTTTATTGGCCCTCGTGATTTTTCAGGGCATAAAAAAAATTAAGAAAACATGAGATTAGAAAAAAATATATATATATATATATATATATATATATATGAACTTTTTAGCCAACATTATGTCGTGAGTTAGATCTTTTTAAAATAAATAAAAAAAACCCTACACACATATTGTAAATCCTCGTAAATATAATATCAAGAATAATAAAACTAGAAAGAAAATAAATAAATAAATAGTACATGTGACGTGTAAAGGGAGGGTATGACATCAATAAATAAATTTAAAGGTATTGATGAAGTTAAAATGAGGACTAGAAAATTTAGTTTCAAATTCCTAACAACAATAAAAACATTAATAGGTTTCAATAGATAGAAGAATTAGAAAAATTTAAAATAAATATGTTTTAAAAGTGATAAAATAATTCCAAAGAGTTATAATGAAAATGAGGAATTAAATTTAAGAAATAATTACATGAAAAGGTGTTGGTGTAAACCCCAGTTAAAAAATAAGTAAATTTACCGTGAAACAATAAAAAATCTGTAAACAAAATAAATTGTAAGGAGAAAAAATAAATATATTTTTGAAATAATGAAATGGTCCCAAGGATTTTGTAAAATGGTTAATATGACCTATGCAAGAGTGGAATAAGAGAATTCAGATTTTTGATGAAAAATTATAAACTAACTAGTTTTACACTATCAAGCATAACTTTTCATTTGATAGTCAGATTAAACTGAAATTTTACTTGAAGTTTCCTAACATGTTTTTCTACCTTGAGTTAAATTTCATGCCAATCAAAGTTTGGTAAGGCCATACAAAATTATCGGTGGCCGAGAGAAAATCCAGAAAAATAGCATGTTAATAATAAATAAGGGCAAAAATGTAATTGGCCAGACAATTCCAGCTTCTTCTTCTTTTTAAACGGTTAGTCATTTTTGAAAGAGAGAGAGAGATCTTTTTCTTCATTTTTGTTCAAATCATCCTTGAAAAATCACCATAAATGAGAGTTTTAGGGAGAAAATGGAAGAAAAGAGGGAAAAGAATGGATCGTTGACATAAATTTATGAGAAAAAGAGAGAAATTTTTGGATAGAGAGAGAAAGTAGAAGATTAAAATAGAAAAAAGGTAACAGAAGCTTTGGACCATGGAAATTGTCATTAAATTGAATTTGAAAGGGTAAACAAGCTTTTCTCTTACATTTATATTCAAGTTTTAGTTGATTTTGATTACGTGTTAAATAGGTTTGAAAAAAAAGGTTGGGATTTGTTGAATTATGGATGAAGAAATGATATTTGTATGAGAAATAAGTTGTTAGATTATGCAATATAGTTGTTTAAGTGGAAATCTTAAGAAAAAAATTTAAATAAACCAGTGGGTGTTTTGACCACAATTGGTTAGCCATGGTAGAAGAATTCAGAGAGGGATTGTTGATGTAATTTTGGTGAATTGGTGTGTGTTAATGTGATTGTATAAGTTTATGAGATTGTAATTAGGTAGAAATCTTAATGATAATTGTAAATTTAATGTTGTGTGAATGTTTGGAATGTGTAAAATGAAATTGTTGAAAATTTAGCATGGTGAATTGTTACTTAAATGATGGTATAATACATTTGGTGTTAAAAAGATTAACATGATGAAGTAGTAATTTGAGAGGATGGGAAGAGTTATATGTTTTGGGTTAATGGTTAGTTAAATTGTTAATTAAAGTTTTCTTTATGAAACTTGAGAAACATTGGTTCCTTAATTAAACCAAAATGTTGTGATGTTGTGTTGTGTAATGGTAGGATTTTGAATAAGATGAGTTTGAGATTATTATATAAATTAAAGGGTTCAAGCAATTAAAGGTATGTTGTAATATGATGAGATATATTAGAATGAGATTAAATAAATGTTAAGGAATTGTGTGTGGATGAGGTATCATTAAAATAATATGTATGAATATTAAGAATATTTATAAGTGTAAGTTAAAATAAACTTATTGAAAAGGTTGATTTGTTGTAAATACATTATGAATGATTGAGAAATTGTATAATAGAAATTATATTGAAGAAATTGAAATCACTTATAAAGGTTCAGCCATTAGTGATCAACCATGAGAGATTTAATTGGAAGTCGTGTGTTTGATTTGGACTATAAATTTATGATCATTTGAGTTGATATATGAGGAATAAATTATTATCAGTATGTAAAAAGGAGAATAATAACATTGTATATAAGGTATTTGATAAAATGTATGAAAAAGATGAATAAACTAGTGGTTAAGGTGTGGATAAAATGACATCAAGGGTGTTAAAATTAAATAAATGGATAGTTATGTATGTGTTTGGCTAAGCAAAACGCCGAAATTGTATAGTTAAATTTTAAGTAAATGGATGTTAATAGGTGTGTAAAGTAGATATAAATAAAAGTAGTGTATCTACTAAATCATTTTTTAGAATGATATGATGAATTATTTTGTACTGACTTAAGAGAGATTTTAGAAAACTTACCATGGATCGGAAAAAAAAGACCTACGTGTGAAACAGGTAAGTGTCCTACATCTTGACAATTTCATTTGTATCATTTAGATTTTTTTTAAACTACAGTTTCTTTAAAGATGTAACTCATGAATATTCAATGAAATATTAAAAAGGAAAAAAATGTGAATTTAATTTAGTTACCCAAGGTAATTCAGAAGCTAATGATATCAATGTGATATATTGATACTAGTATTTACTTAGATGAAAGCATTTTGGTTAAGGATTTGATTAGCCATTCCTAGAATGAAGACTAATGATGCCAATGAAGTTTCATTGACGTTGGCATTAACGTGATGACATTAAAGTGTTGAAAATGAACTTGATTAGCTTTCCTGATTAGAAAGCTAATGATATCAATGAATTGTATTGGTATTAACATCTCGTAAACTTGATTAATCATTCTTAGTTTGGGAGACTAATGATACCAATAGATTGTATTGGTATCGGCGTCTCTTAAATTTGATTTGTCATTCTCGATTTAGAATACTAATGATACTAATGGATCGTATTGGTATCAGCGTCTTTTAAATTTAATTAGTCATTTCTGGTTTGGAAGACTAATGATACCCATAGATTATATTGGTATCAGCATCTCTTAAACTTGATTAGTCATTCCCAGTTTGAGAGACTAATGATAACAATGATTGTATTGGTATCGAAAACTCTTAAACCTGATTAATCGTTCCCGATTTGAGAAACTGATGATACTAATGAATTGTATTGGTATCGATATCTCTTAAATTTGATTAGTTGTTCCTGATTTGAGGAACTAATGATACCAATAAAGTTTATTGGTATCAGTATAAACATGAAAGGAATATATGTATATATATAAAGGACTTAATTAGCTATTCCTGAAAAAGAAAATTAGAAAGATAATAATGTCAATGGGTTTATTGGCACCGACATGTACTAGAAAATTTGATTAGATATCTGATGGAATGGAAGCGAATGATACCAAAAGGATTGGTGTCGGCATACTATTAATTACCACACTCGAGGTGATGGCTAATGATATCAATTTAGGAATTGATGTCGACATCAATCAATTGACCAAGTTTATAAGTGAAAAATGATAATATTATGTTAGATGTTAAAAATTCAGATAAAAGACAAAGGAATGATAAGTAAATGAGATAAAAAGATTTTACTTATCAGCACGAGACAAAGCAAAAAGAACCTAGTTATATTTATCTGATGTAATATTTTTAGTGAAATTATGTCATTTGTTTATCACATTCAACAACTAGGACCTCAAAAAAACATATATATATATATATATATATATATATATATAAGAGTTTTGCGTGTTATAATGATGCAGACAATGAATGATGGATTAAGGGTATGTCTAAAGCTACCTAGGTACTAGTTATTGAATGTGATATTTATGTGGGATTATATAGGAATTTGACATGTTGAGGTTATGGATAAGAGTTTCGTATAAATAAAACACTGCTAAAATTTTATAAAAATGAACTAAATAGAGACACATAAATATTATGTTAATGTAATGTAGGAGATATGAGAATTTTAATTTTAAAAAAATTACTCAAATTCTTATGTACTTGATTATTTAAAATGAGAATAAATGCAACTATATATATCATTAATAAATTGAAATAAATATCATTTACAGATCATTAATAAGGGACAAATATCCCTTACAGATTATTAATGAATATTAATAAGATGAAAATATAATAGATCTTGAGAGATATTCTATTCAACTACAGGTTTGAGAGATGATTATTCCTGATATAAATAGGTCGTGTCAATAATCTAAAGATAGAACTTTATGATCATAACATGGATCTACAAGACTAATTGGGTCTGACGTATAGCCTAACTTAAAGAGAGATAAGTATGGCAGTTCATCAGACCTATGATACCCTAGGCTCATCTCATGATTGAACCCAAGTATACTGGGTCTGACAACTTACCAGACCTAGACCCATTGTACCTTGAGTTTAGCTCATGGTTGATCCCAAGTATGTTGGGTTTAGCATCTTGCTACACCCACGGTGCCTTAGGCTCAACATATAGCTGAATCCAAGTATATTATGTTTAGCAACTCGTTAGGCTCATGATGACTGAAGTTCAGCTCATGGATGAACTCAAGTATATTAGATTTGACAACTCACCGAACCCATGAAGACTTGAGCTCAGCTCACAGCCGAACCCTTGTATATTAGATCTGATAATTTACTAGACCCATAACACCTTGGGCCCATATTATGATTAAACCCAAGTATATCGGGGCTGACACATTACTAAACTAACATTTAATTATGTTATCACACTATAATAGATTTGGATTCTTTCTAAGCAAATATTACCTCATTATAAAGCCAAAATGAAATTAATAGATTCATCAAACTTTTGAATAAAAAAAAAGGGAATCCATTATTTTAATTTTCTATGTTATTGTGATTAAAATTTAGTTTTTTTTCTTCTTAAAAACACATTTTAAAGCCACAATTTCCCAAAACCAATCAAAGTATAGTTACCGTATTTTTCAATGCTATAAAATAATTTCTTCAATTTCATTTGACTACAATACTCGGGTCCCACTTAAATCGTAGATTCTCATGAGTCATGACCATGTTGAATTTTGGTTTCAACTTTCAAGCAACACAATAAAAAATTTAAAGAATCATTTTATTTCTATTTATAAAATTATCAGTTTTGGTTCGGTTTAAAAATCAATTTAAGTATAGATTCTCGAAGAAAATAAGAACAAAGCAAATTAGGAAAACCCAAGATATGGAAACGAAAGTGAGAGAGTTTTTTGGAATCAAAATATCGTAGGGCATGGCTTTGGTGTGAAATAATGGAGGGTGAGGGTGGTGCCGTGGTGGTCAAGAGTGAGGGCCCGCCATGATTTTTGGGCCAACCAGCATTTCGCTGTCCCAGCCCCTAAATTCCACCTTTGACCCTCAAAATTCAAGGATCTCATTTTTTACGAGGGGAACGTCATCGTTTCTTCGATATTTTCCACCGACACTTATTTGTGCTTAGTGTACAAGATGACCAAAATGAAACGAAGGAATTTACTCAAATATTATTAATATGTTCATCACATGAAAGTCATTAACCAAACCTCACATTGTTTTTCTTTAGATATTTTCTTTTCCTTTTCTTAAATAATAATTCCGTAATATAAAAAAAATGTTATTTATAGAAAAACATAAATATGCCTATCCAAATAAATAATATCAGTTAGTTGGTTAACAGATTTAAAATTTTAAGTTTCAGAAGCGTTTTAAAAATAAATTAGATTTTTTTGTTTCAAATTAATATTTTTTTTAGTGTTTTTAGATCATTTTAATACACTAATATCAAAAATAACTTTTAAAAAAATAAAAAAAATATTATTTTAATATTTTTCTGAGTGAAAAGTACTTTAAAAAACAACAACTGCAATTATACTTCCAAACAGGCTAGCAAGTTTTAACTAGGAGTTGGGTTTTTATTTTTAAATGGTTTTTTTTTTTTTTTTTTGCAATTCAAACTTGAGAAATTAAACAAATTAATGAAGCATCTCAAGTGATGATTTATTATGACCTGTATCCTTATTAATATTTATTAAAGCACGAGGCATGTGAAGTCATGGGGTTTTGAGGACATATCGGGCAAGTTTAATCTCCTAATCATAACTTAATCAACATTGACTTCGGGTTAGGAAGGTGGGATTTGTCTTGTGAACCTAGAAGGAAAAAAACCCATAAAGAAGATTATTCTGTCTTGTGCTTGGTGAAGGTCTTGTGGCAATATCAAGACCGATCGACCATATTAGTTGGTTAGACCTTGATTTTCGCACATGGGTTTTGTTTCTTTTTGTTTTTAATAAATCATGGCATTACAATTAAACTAATCAATATCATTATCAAGAGGGTTAGCGAGCTAAATACACATTATTCGGTGGAGGATCTCTTCATGTGTTCATCAACTAATCACGACCTTACATGATCTGATTCCACCCATCTATACAGTTAAATTCAATTTCTCAGTTAACAACTTGATTAACAACTTAATCTATAACTCGAAAGAGTAGCTTAAAAGTTACTTGCCATTCCCAACAAGCTCTCTCTTTCTCCTGTGAGAATAATTATTGCTAGCAAGAAGAATGTTGGGGAAAAAGAAAAGAAAAGTCCAGGGCCAAGTTGGATTCTTGACAAGCAGGGAAAGGCTAATATCAACCTGGAGCCAGGGAGGAGGTAGAGGTCAGATGGGAGGTTACTTTCAACTGTGTATAGCAGTTACGGTGGCCCTTTCAAGCTCATATGCTCCATTTTTTGTTGTTGTTGACGAGTCTGGTGGCCCTTCTAGAGGTCGGTTTTGATTCTGAAACTTGCATGGTGAAAAATAATGTTAATTTCATTTCGTGAGAGAGTCATATGGTATTATTACATGTTTGATGTCGCCGAGGAAAGGAAAGAAATATTTGGGTTGGGTAGATTCCACTTATCAAAAAGCTCACTGAAGTCTCACAGCCCAAGAATGATAGACCCAAATAAGAGATTACCAACCCCTAAAACAAAATACCAGCCCACCTAAAATCATTACATTCTGAAATATTAATGTCTTATTCCTTAAATCGAGGATTTTAATGTCTGTTCAAGAAAAATCTTTTTTTATCTTTTTAAAAATTAATGTCATTTATTTCTTAAGAATATTTTTCTTAATCGAGGATTCTAATAAGTAAAAAAAAGAATTGAGTAGGTTTACAAAAATTAAAGCAAGCACAATATTCTAGCCATGCCAGAAAAGAATTTAAATAGACACGTACAATCAAAGCCGTCATCTCCATGACTATAAAATATTCTCGTGACTCTAATTCATATGAACATCGAGTAACCTGAGTAACACAACCTGCTGCAGAAATTGAGAAAAGGCAGGTACCTTAAAGACATGCTAATTAAGCTTTCATTTATTAAAAAGAAAATTACCATTTGCACTTTCTTCGTCTCTATTGCTGTGAGATATCTGGCCACAGACATGATTACAAGAGGTTAATGGAACTAGAGACAACAATTAAACATGGCGTGAAGATCAGGGAAGACATGGAATTAACTAGTAGTAGTAGTTTAAGAATTATAACTGAGTGAGACAGATGTGTGAAAAGGTTGTTGGAAGAATGATTGATCATTCAAGTAGCAGCCCATTCTTTTCGAATGCCAAAGGTGTAGTTGATCTCCAAGTAGCACTTGTTATCATCATCAAAAAACTGAAAGAAACAGAGATGGTTAGGACAAATTAAAGGGAGATGCCATATTGTGATTTTGCGTCAGACTACTGTTTACTAGCAGATTATTAGAATGAAGATCTCTTTCTTCTTTTTGAGATTATATTCAAAGAAAAACCTCAAAAAGTTTAAAACTAACCTTCGACCTTGCAGAGTATGATCCTCTAGCAAACATGCCCGAGGGTGTGGTCTCCTCTGGATTAACATGCGTGTAAGCCTCTGGCTGAGGACTGTAGGTTCCAAGCATTTCTTTTGTGCTGTCCACTGAGTCAACAAAGACTGATTATAAGGTGGGAAACGTTCAAGTGTTTGTAGCACAGGTTTTGGCACGAGTCAGGATGTAGATAGCTCACCCTTGACGCCAGTTTTCCAAACAGAATTGGTGTACTTGAGGCCAGACACAATGTTATTACTGACTTGGAAGGAGAATTTCAAGCTATGGGGACTGCCTTCTTTCAATGTAAACCACAAGCCTTTGGGCTTCCCATTCTCAGGAATAGAAAGTACGATGTCTGGTCTACCAGGAGAGAGGATCGAAAGATTAAGAAATTTCACATCTGGTTCAAGCGTTTCTGCAATAATGAAAAGAAAAACAAGATTATTTAGAGGATTAAATAAAAAAATTAAAGGAAAAGAATTCTGTTCAAAATTCTTCATTATCTTTGTTGGAACATGAGCAACTCTAGCTAACAGAATATGGCACAAGAATTCGATCGGCATACGCACAAGGAAAGGGATTCAAAATTCTCTGCATGAACATGTAACATTAATTATAGAAATGAAAGAATTAACAGAAACCAAGATATATTTAAAGAATTTCAGAAGTTAAAATCCAACAAACTCGCATAATTTTAGATAAGGAAAAAGAAAATATGACGACATGCATGCACCTCCAATGTTGTTCAAATCCACACTCCCAAGAAGCTGCTCCTTCCACTTCCTCAAGCTCTCATCATCCTGAACTTCCAAAATCCATGCACCAATATATGAAAAATGAACTAACAAATACATTTTCATAACTAAAAATGGAACATAAAATAATAACAGCAACAAAAGAACAAACCTTGTCTTTTTCAAGCTGTTCTTTGAGGGTGTACTGAGGACCCAGCTGAAGTTTGTTGGTTCCGTTCTCATCATCTTCCTCTTCGTGATTAGTCGCATACATAGAGGTCTCACTCTCACTCATCTGCCTTCCTATCCTCACTCCACCATCATGATCCTCGTCAAGTGTTTCCTTAACAACACTTTTCTCTCCTCCTTCCTTCTTCTTCTTCTTGTCGTCATCAAACCCCATATTTCTCAAACTTGATGTAGCTCCAATAGCCAAAGACATCAACTTTAAGATCGGCAGTACATCTATAACAACGTACTACAAATTTATAAACTTTGAACCCAAGAAAAAAAAATCGACGATAGAAAGATTACTGGTAAGAATTTGTTATATCGAAGAAAGAAAGAAAAAAGACTGAAGAGAATCCAAAATGGGAGCAAAGTTAATTTATCACTTGACTTTTGCCGCGTCGAAGAAAAGAGGCAAGAAAAGGCCAAGAAATACTTTTGTGCAGACTCCACCTAACGAGAGACAAATAAAAGACCCACAATCCACAAACAAAAGCTCAGCAAAGACAAAAAGAAAAAGAAAAGGAATAACTAGGTTTGTCTTGTCTCCTGGCTTTTCTTGTCCTTCCTTTTTCTTTCGGTTCCGGTGGATTGTTGTTGAATCTCAAAACAATTTGAGATAGCTCGAGAGAGAGAGAGGCAAAAAAGATTGGGAGTTCGATTTGAAGTAGCTGAGAAAAGGTCATGTGGTGATCCGAAATATCAGAAAGAAGGTGAAAGTCACTATTCTGTAAAGGGACATGGTAGGTCGACGGATTTTAATGAAGCACAGTCTCAGCCTAGGATTGAGGGTGATCGATTCTTAACTGTCACTTTTGACTCTGTCTTTAAATATCTATGCAAATAATCTAACAAGAAAAGAAAAACCCATTAGCAGTCAATGGACCGTGATTGTTGTCTTCTAGTTGTTTCCGTTAATTAATGATGCCATGCATGAATTTATTAACTTCCCATCCTCTTTTTTTTTTTTTTCAATGATTCAAGAAATTCTCATGTCACTTTTACATATCAAAATTAAGTTAATCTTTCTAGTTCAATTAAAAAAAAAAACACTTATGACCTTCTCTCATTTAGTACACCACAAAACCATAGTTATCAAATCCTGTCTGGAATTGACCTGATCCAGAAACCGGATTCCGGGTCACACAGATTAACCATGGTCAACTCGGGAAAATTAAAAAAATTATTTGAGATTTTAATATTTCATATAAAAAAATTAAGAAATAATCCATGTAAATATATGCTAAAAGATTATTTTAAAAGGTTTTTTTTATCTCACATTAAAAAATATTATTTTATCCTTTTAAGTTTAAGTATTTAAATCAAAAAATTTTTTTATCCCATATTGAAAAAACAAAATGTTTTTTCTATGAACATAGAGTATATATATTAATAAACTTTAAATTCCACATTGAAAAAACACAATTATTTTTTAAAAGGTCTCTACCGGGTTCTGTCAAGTCATTTGGGTCCTAGGTTAACTCGGTGACTCAAATGGTTTTCTTTGAGCCAAATGCAGGCTCGAGTTTTGAATGAAATAGACCTGGTCAAGACCCCGGATCCCGGGTTAACCTGCTGGGCTAGGCAGTGTCTGATAACTATGCACAAAACAACAAACAAATATAACAAAAAAAAAAAAAACAAGCATTGAAAATCAAAATAGATTCAAGTAAGCAAAAATGGTGCAAGAATTAAATAGCAGCTTCATTGTTTATATAAACAGTGACTACCACCCTAGTTCTTTTAGTTGTTTAGTAGGAGACAATATAAAGACTGTAAGAATTAAAGAGTAGCTTCATTGTTTTATATGAGCAGTGATTGTTAACCAATTCTTTTAATTGTTTAGTTAATTAGAGATAGGGCTTTGTTACCCGTTAAAATTGAATAAAGAGGCTCACCAAATAATAAAAAGGGGTTAGGTTCCTTAATTAACTATTATTATCATACTCAAAGTAAATTCATACTAGTAAAAGATAATTATGATTTTATTTGATGATTATTCATCATTAGTAAATAAGTAGCAAATCACCATTCCAACAATAGTTTAAACAAAAAAACCCTTCCTAATAAAATCATAAATGTTTGTTGTATTTTGAAGATAACACTTTTATATTTTTTCTTTTCATAGTATGAAAGACCGTCGTTATAATTATGTTAAGGTTTTCCTAAACAAAGTAATATATAGATTGAAGAAAAGAGTATAGAATAAAAGAGAATGAAGAATAGATTGAAAAGATGTAATACATAAACTAAATTCTTTATTGCTTGCCTTTCATGTTTCTATTACAATATACAACGAATTCATTTCCTGTAATTGTTATCTAAATAACATGTTAACCAACTATCATCGGCTAATTAACTAGCCACGTGTTAATTCTTTACTAGTTAACTCTAATTGTTGTTGTTATAATGCAATTACCACTGCTACCATGTCTGTTATATTGCTTGCTGTTATTGCCTTTTTTCTTCTACTAAAAGCTTACTATTGATTTCTTCCAAAGCTATTCAACAAGCTTTTGTAACAATACCCCTCCTTATAAGATTCTTGTTCTAAAAAATAATCATAACCGATTTTACCCCACATTAAAAAAAAAAAAAATAGGGAGCAAAATGATAATCAGGTGAAGAAATAGGGTCCAAAATAAAAAAAAACAAAAAAAAACAAATAGTTTGAGTCTCTCCTAAACAATTTTAAAAAAAGGATCAAGAGATAAAGGGATAAAATGATTGGCAGGTAAAGATACGAGATTAGTAGATAAAAGATCAGGATGAAAGTAAAATATTTGGTGAGTAGTCTATATATAGATAGACAGTTTTAAAAAAACTTTTCATAGATGCATACATCAAAAAATTAATGAGAAATTAAAGTGCAAAGTAGAGGAAAATTCAAGAGAGAACACGATGCAAAAAAAAAAAACAGAGAAAAAAACATTTTTCATCTTTTTCCTCAGATAACAAACCAAACCTTAGCCACTCTCTCTCCCATTAACTTTCAGCCAACCACGATAGACCAGCCACAACTTTCTTTTACTAGCTAGCCTCTCTTTTCAACCACCTTGCTACCACACACCTGACCTTCACCAACAGACAAGCCTTGATTCCTTTAAAAAAAAAAAAAAACCAATCCAGTAACCCTTAAAATTCTTAGCCTCTACCACTATCCGGTTGGATTTTTCTCCTATTTTTATTTAGCTAAACACTATAGATCAACCTCAATCTCTCTCGTTAAGAATGATCAAGAAAATCCTTTATTTACAAACCAAAATCAAGCCATGACAATCCTAAATTTTAACTTGACAATCACACTAAAATCTACCCTTTTCCTATTAAATTATCCATAAACACGAGTAAAAATTCATCCAATTTATCTAAAAAATAATCCTAAAAGTCATAACCTTAATTTTCTCTTAAAATCCCAGCACTTTTATGGTTTTTTCACAAGCTAATAGTAGCGTGTGAGGAGCATTCACCACCACCAAACCTACAACTCAAACTATAAGTGCATGAGAAGCACATGCTGATATTGTTTTGTCTTATTCTAGGTCATTTTTTACGGTTCTAAAAAGTCAATTTTGAATCCAAGAATTATTTTTTTTACTTTGTATAATTTTAAAAGTAAATCCTTGTAGCCAGACCTAGGTCTTAAACCACTTGTTTATGATTAATAGCCTTTACCAAATATGCATATACTAGTTTAAAAAAGTTTTAACGTGAGTGCAATAGGTATTTTAATCATTATAAAACAAGAACAATGTAGTTTGTATTAGGTATAATCGTTTAGGGTGATGTTTATCTTACCTTTAGCATAATTAACCCCTGACTTAGAACTTTTGAAGACCAGTTAGAGTTCTAGTTACCATAAACTAGGTGGCGACTCCTACCATCTCAGCAAAAACAACATTCAAACAGTTTATAAACATCCATAAAACATTAACAACCAACTCAAAGCAGCATTAAACAAATAAAAACAACATTTTCATGCATTAATCAAGATACAAACTTAACTCCACAATACACCAAAACAAGTACAAAATGTCATCAAAACATATAAGAAAGAGCAAAATATATGCATCATGGACATCACTTGCTAGCCTGCTAGGTTAGATTAGTTTTTTATACCTTCAAAGATTGAAACAGTGACTATTATCCTTTTTTGCTCTCTTTTGCAAAACTTTACCTCCAAATATTTCAAACCTTCCAAAGTAAAAAAAAAAAAAAAACTCTTGTGCTAGGCTCATGAACCTTCACAACTAAGTTTCTTTCTTTTTACTTTCTCTTCTGCTTTTTTCCCCTGTTTTTCTCTTTTTCTCTCTCCTAATTCTCCAAGGTATTTATAAGGTTTTGCTATTTTTTTTATGGATTCAATCAAAGATTGATTATTATTAATCAATACTTGTCCCTCTAATCAAAATATGAGGGTTTTGGTCAAATCTTTACAGCTGCAAGCTCAGTACTTGACTAATTTTGCAATAATGGTTTTGGTTTTTAGGATTCTGGTGGTTTTACTTGACTTAGAGGGCAATGAGCTATTTCTAGCCTTTTAATCTTGAGAGAAAGATTTTAAGCTCTTGATAAAAACCTTATAAGAAGCTTTGAAGTGTGAACATATGAAAAAATAAGTGGTTTTTGCATAATGGGTATCACAGTCATTGATGACTGAGTTGCCCACTTTCGAAGCCTCGTCAGAGCAACTCTAAAGTCATTATTTTTTTCTACCACTTGAAGTTGGTAGAGGGGGTGCACACCTTTTATTTGGATCTAACCTTGCTTGATTTAAAGATCTGTAACTTTACATTCACTTATTTAAAGGTGTCAACTCGATCAACCTATAATCTGTTAATGCAGTGATGATTGATCAGGGATAAGATGTTGTTGAGTTCATTGAAGAAAATAGGATGTAAATGTTTGATAAGAATAGTTTTTTTATAAAAAGAATGTTTCTTAGTTAAATAGTGGTAGCTACAATCCCCAAGGTGGTCTAAGATGCCATATTCATTCGTCTGAAGATGCTTACTCGATCAGCCAAAGCTGGTAAAGAAAATGATACACAATGGCCGAACAACGCGTCATTCAATCCCTTCATTAAATCTAAGTGATGTATCGTCTAGGTTAAACTATAAAAACTAGGGTTTTTTATTTAGGATTTGACAAACTTTAATTTAGTCCTTATTTTTTCAATTGCTCTTAATTATACATGTAATTGCCTCCCAACTTTTAATTCCATGCAATTCCACCCCTATTAAACTCAATTGTCATCCCCAAAGTTCAACATCTTTTCTGATTCGGTTCTTTATTTCTAATTTATAAAAATCGACATTCAATTAACCATCAAACTTCCAATTGTCTTCAATTTGGGCCATGATTTTGCTGATTTAAGTCTCTGAAGCCCCGCCCCTTTTATGGTTTGGTCATTGATTTTGAATTTCTTCGATCAAATCCCTAAATGCATATCAAACTTCAATATTTATATAATTAAACCCCTAATTCAACTAAATTAGAAACCAACTTTTTAAACAAAGCAATGAAAAGTTCTGAAAGTCATGATAAAACTTCTTGGACTAAAAACATATTGCATAATTTTTGTGATATTTATATCAAAGCTATTGAGATTAGAATAAGATCAAATAATCATTTTGATAAAGTTGGTTGGAAATTTCTTATGACTACTTTCAAGAAAAATATTGACCAAGCTTTCACCAATGCATAATTGAAAAACAAATATGATGATACAAAAAATAATTAGAGGATATGGAAAAAATTAATTGCTGAAACTGGTGTTGGTTGGAGTAGTAAATTAGAAATTATTTCTATAAGTGATGGGTGGTGGAAAGCAATCAACCATTGTCCACTAATGCTAGCTTTTCTAGCAGCACGAAAACACATCTCCTTCTCCTTATAGATTAACCACCGATCACTTAAAAAGTCATACATGCCCACTATCTTGTTTTCCCTCTTCTTTAAATCCACAGCTCGTACCACCAACCTCAACTAAGATCCCTTATCTTCACCAAATCAAATCATCACAAATCTGATTATTTGTGTGATTTTTTAGGATTTTATGGAGGCGCGTGAGTCATGCATGCCTAGTTTTCAACCACCAGTCTCTGCCCACAAATGACCCCTACACATCACCATCTTTTATTTTAATTTCAGTAGCTTTCAATCGATTTTAGCACCTCTCAAAGATCAATCTTAAATCCTAAATAAAGTTTTTTGTATTTTTTTAATGGTTTTGATATATCATTAATTTTTAATGGTTTTGATATATGACCATGAGTTTGGTTTTTTTTTTTTTTACTCTATATGTATGATAACTATTGATATATTTTGTTGCATATATATTTTTCTTGTTCTCTATAAAGTCCACTCAAAATAAATGAACCATTATCAAATGTTGTTCAAGGATGTTGACATATGGCTATGAAGATTGTTTGGCATGTGATTTAACTCTTACTTACTTAAAGTTATTTTAAGAAATATAATAAATGTTTCTTTTATAATATTATGATTCTAGTGTAATAATTTTTTTTATTATTTATAAAGCCAACTTGAGATAAATGAACCATTTGGTCATTGTTAAGTACGTTAACAAGCATATAAGCAAAGTTGTTAACACACAAATCCTTATTATTTTAAAAATAAAAATACAACAATAATTTATTTGTTATGTGAATTTTTATTTTTCCATATCGATATGTGAGAATATATTTATGGGTGATATCCTTCCTTGATGTATGAGAGAACTTGGGTTGGATCTACATGATCCCATATAGGCATATTTGTTATCTGGATGCACACCAATAATCTAAATGTTTTGATGATAACAAAATATATGATTAATGTTGTAGAATTCTAATGATAACATAATATATGATTGATGTTGTTTAATATATGTTTATGTAAGGTTTTGATGATAACAGAATACATGAATGATATTGTTTAATGTATGTTTATGTATATGTTTTACATGGATGTCTTAAATTAGCATAAAAAAATGATGTTTTGATAAATGATGATTTGAATAATGTTTTTATAAGAATAAGTGAATAATGAAATAATGGATATATTAGTTGGTATTACTGATATTATATTGTGAAATGTTTTTAAGATATGCATAAAGTTCTTGAAATTAGCATTATAAATTATCTCATACACGGTGAAGCAGTCAAATAAAAAAAGAAACAATGAAAGAGCATTTAACGACTTATCATTTATCAAAGAGTCATGGTATAAATTTCTTATCCTTTTAATGATTTGTGATATGTATTTATTGAAAAGAGGTATATAATATTTGACTCCATATTTCCTCGTGATTATCTTAATTATACTTATATGGAATAAATAATTTGAATTGATTGATCTTTTATCTCTAAGATATCTTTTAATAAGGACATATACTTGATATATGTTTTTTAGCATTATATTTATATCATCATTACATACCGTATAAGGAGAAATAAATATGTTGTCATGATTGAGGGTATTTATGTGCAAGTTGATATAATTAATGAGTTGTAACTAAGTGATTTAAAAATACTCTTGAAGAGTTGTACTTAATTGATTTTATACTCAAAAGTTAAGTTGTTTTAAACTTAATGTTTAAATTGCTTTATACTTAAAAGTTAAGTTTTTTAAAAAAGTTGATATTTAACTTATTTTACATTCAAAAGTCAAATTATCTTATACTCAAAATTTAACTTGATTTATCCTATATGCTTAAAGTTTATGATATCATACTTGAATCTTTATGTTTCTTAATAATGAGATAATCATTTATTTATTTGAATGCCTATATAAGATATGCTTAAATTTATATATAATATGCTTGTATGAAACATGTATTATTGCTTAAGCTAAATGACGATTAAATACAAAATTAAGATATGCATAAAAGCTAGAATATATATATATAAATGAAATCATTAAAGGAAATCATCAAAGAAGCAAGGCATGGATATATGAAGTGTCATGATAACAGTTTATACTTCAAACAAAAATCTTGAGACAATAATGACTTTCAACTTCAAATATCAAGATCTTGTAAAGAGAATTTTGCCAAATAACTTTTAATTTATTTAGAAATTGATTTCCATACCAACAAATCTAAAAAAACATTTATTTATTTGAATGCCTATATAAGATATGCTTAAATTTATATATAATATGCTTGTATGAAACATGTATTATTGCTTAAGCTAAATGACGATTAAATACAAAATTAAGATATGCATAAAAGCTAGAATATATATATATAAATGAAATCATTAAAGGAAATCATCAAAGAAGCAAGGCATGGATATATGAAGTGTCATGATAACAGTTTATACTTCAAACAAAAATCTTGAGACAATAATGACTTTCAACTTCAAATATCAAGATCTTGTAAAGAGAATTTTGCCAAATAACTTTTAATTTATTTAGAAATTGATTTCCATACCAACAAATCTAAAAAAACACAATAAGAAATTCTCAAAACATGAGAATTTTTCCAGTACCAAAATCAGTCTTGCCAATTTAAAAAATAAGATTTTAAGTTTGTCGCTATTGACATTTGAGTTTTTTTTATTTGGATTGATCATTTAAGTTATATTTTGCTTTAAGTTTAAATTAATTTTTTAATTGACAACCTAATTCACCCTCCTCGTAGTGGCTTTGAGCCTAGTTTAGAACATTACTAGTAAAAGATGGACCAAATCTCAATTTATCATCTTGTTGTGAACTCGAAAGGTAGGATAAAACTCATATTAAAATTGATCACAGTCCATGAAAGTTAAAATCATATGAAAAAGAATTTGAATTCAAAATAAGATAACTTAATAAAAACAATTTATATATGGAATTTTTCTAAGGCTACTGATTTCGACAAAATTGATTTTAATCCATCTGATTTTGTGATCTAATCTTATTTTCTATATATAAATTTTAGCAGAAACTAAATACCATATAACTTTTATATATATATATATATATATATATATATATATATATATATATATATATAATTCAATGAAAATGCAATATTAAGCTAAACTAAAGAACAAAACACATAAAACTTAATTTTGGTACTAAGCTCTGATACCAACTAATATAAACCCGGAGTGTAAGAACCCTCAAATGCATAATCAAGATTGAACACAACCTAAGAAAGCTAAAATTAGATTGAAAAAAAAAACATGATTCAATGATCAATTGAACCAATAAACCATAGTTATTGGATGAAAACTCTAACTCATTGATTATAACAAACCAAGAATTGAAGTTATAAGGATGAACGTCACAAAGAAGTAATCTTTGATAAGTTTTGAAGAATTCAATGGAAAACTAAGAGTATGAGCAACCTTACACACACAATATTATTTTTGAAATCAAAATTACCCCAAAACCTAAATACAAGTTAAATAACCTTATTTATACTAGATAAAACTTCCTAAACAAGACTGAAAAAATAACAAAAGAGTTGTAAATAAAATAGAAAAAAGAATCCTAAATTAATTAGAAAATACTGCAAATCTTGAATATTAACTTCTGGGCTTTACAGAAAAGCTTTTTGGATGTCTGATCCCTTTAAAATTTTAATCAAGGCCTTTAAAATCTTAAAAAAAAAAACTTTAAACTCAATCCAACGGTCAGATCAGAAGTTATGTCCATTAACATTAAACTGTATATTAGAAAAATAAGCTTAATTTGCATGACTCAAAACCAAGAATCAGCTCATTTCTTTGCATGGACTACATTAAGTAAAGTCTGATCATCCATTGTTTTAATTTTAATGCTTAATTTGACATAAATATCTTGAATTAACCCATTTAATGTATCTTTAATCTTTTTGGCTCTTAACCATGTAATTTGCCTAATTGACATTTCTAATAAATCATTTGCTGAGGATTGAGCAATGTTATTGGGCTTAGATCCCAAATCACTATTTTATGCCTTAGTAGTTCTTTATATTTGACAACACACACACAGGGCTTAGATTCCAAATCAATTTAGACATACTCTTAGCATGTACCTACTTTTATTGTTAAAAATAAACATGAACCGACCTCTACTAAGTCTTCCGATGGCACCTATACAGTTGAAAAAATATTTTTCTTATTAAATGCATGTGTTTGGTATTAAGACATGTTATGATGCTTTTCGAAAGTATTTCAATTAAAAATTTATCAAATTAAATAGTATTTTTATATTTTTTATTATTATTGATATCAACACATTAAAATTATTAAATAACATCTAAAAAATATTTATTTAATGTTTTTTTTTTAAATAATTAAAAAAAAATAGAATTGAGTTTACAGACACTAACTTGAAAAAGAAAAGGAGAGGGAAGTTTTAGAAGTGTAAACTAAACTAGAAAAGCTGGCTGGTTCTATGTGTTTCTTGTAGCCCAGCATTTTTGGGTCCTCTCTCTCTCGCTCTATAAAAAATAATTTCATACTACTATTAGGCCCTGCGTCTTCGCGGGTCTTTACAGGCAACACGCTTTTCTCTCCTTCTCATTCCATCGTCAAATCATATATCCTTTTTCTTTTCCAAAACATCACTTGACTCTCTCTTTCTCCATTATCTTTCAAGTACAAATTGCCCCAAAAGAAGGACGTTATGATCAATCTCTGAGTTTTTCAGGTCATTGTCTCTTGCTTTTGTTTTAATTTCTTCTTCTTTTGGATTATATAAAATACCATTTCTTTACCAGATTTGACCCTCATATGCTGCATTAGATTTTACATACATTCGCGATTCAATGACGTTTGATCAGATATCCTATTCATGCATATCATCATTATTGTTTCTCTTCTTTTTCTTCCTCTTTCTTATGAATCCCTTGACAAATTTTAATGTTTTTATTGTTTAAATGAATCAGTTTTGTTGTTACATAATTAATCAATGAATGCATGCATTCAGGGGGGGGAGGGGAATCAGTTTTAGCTTGATTAGCTGATTAATGAATTTGTGCAGCACAAGAGGCAAAGATGTCAGGTTTTGTGGGTGTCCTTGTTTCTGATCCATGGCTTCAAAGCCAGTTCACTCAAGTCGAGTTACGCTCCCTCAAATCTAAGGTAACTAACTCACTCTCTCTTCTTTTCATTACATTCTCGTTATTGTTAATATTCTAATGTCTTTTTTTTTTGTCTTTTGTTTTGTGGATTGGTTTTAGTTTGTGTCGACGAGGACTCAGTCCGGTAGTGTCACGGTGGGGGATTTGCCACCTATTTTTGCTAAATTGAGGGCCTTCACTGAGATGTTTAACGAGGATGGTATTAAGGCTATGTTGGGGGAGGCTGGTTTCAACATGGAAGAAGAACTCGACTTCGAATCCTTCCTTAAGGTTAATTAAAGCTTGTTTAGCTTAGCTTTTAATTCTTTGATTATTTTCTTGTTTGAGCACTGGTTAAAATGCTTTTCTTGTTATCTTGGTGTTTAAATTTTAAGCGTTGACCTTGCTAAACTTTAAATGGCAGGCATACATAAATTTGCAAAGCCGAGCAACTAAAAAATCAGGTGGGAAGAAACTGAAAAGCTCTGTTTCCTTTCTCAAGGCAGCCACAACTACAGTTCACCATAACATCAACGAGTCAGAGAAGGCTTCCTATGTGTCCCACATTAACAGCTACTTGGCGGAAGATCGCTTCTTGAAGAAATATCTTCCATTAGATGCAGCAACAAATGACTTGTTTGATCTTGTAAAAGATGGAGTTCTTCTTTGGTAGATGAGTCGCATCCGCTTGACAGCAATTTTATTGTTGGAGGATGTTTTGAATATATGTTGATGCTTTTTAATGCTTAATGCAGTAAGCTTATAAATGTGGCTGTTCCTGGGACCATAGATGAGCGAGCTATTAACACAAAAGAGACCCTTAATCCATGGGAAAGGAATGAGAACCACACCCTTTGCCTTAATTCTGCAAAGGCTATTGGCTGTACAGTTGTTAATATCGGCACACAGGACATTGTTGAAGCAAGAGTAAGTTGGGCTGCTTAGCTCTCCCTTGCAATCTTGTTATATTTTTCTTTGTGGTTTCAGTTATGCTCAATATTTCCAGTTTCTCTTTTGCAGCCCCATCTGGTACTTGGATTGATTTCTCAAATTATTAAGGTATTCAACTTAAAATTTCTTCCACTACATGTGTAAAATTCATTTTGTGAAGCAGGATATATATAGAAACAATGATGATGGTGATAGTCTTGTTTAAATTAAAAGACTCGAAGATTAGGTGTCTATGCTTTTAACATGTCATCTTCCAATATGGTGGCAACTTTCAGATTCAGCTATTAGCCGATCTTAATCTTAAGAAAACTCCTCAACTTGTGGAATTGGTGGATGACAGCAAGGTCAGAAGTTGTCGTTTTCATTTACCTTCTTTCCATGCTTCGATTGTATGAGGGATGTTGGGTAAATCTGTTTGTGCTATCCCATATGTTTTGCTTATTACTTACAGAAATTTGCAGGATGTGGAGGAGCTCTTGGGTTTGGGACCTGAAAAGGTTCTACTGAAATGGATGAATTTTCATCTGAAGAAAGCTGGCTACAGTAAACAGGTTACAAACTTCTCTTCTGATGTGAAGGTAAGCAAATTCAGCAATTTATTATTTATCCATGCCAAGATACTTCATGTTCATATCTTATGCAATTGGTGGCATTTTAATTTGGGATAAAAACTTTGGCTGAGTGGATTTCCCATGCACTTTTTAATCAATTGGGCATTTGAAGCAGATATTTGCATTAACAAAATCAGTTTTTGCTGTAGATTTTCTTCCATTAAATAAACTTCATTTGGGATTTTGTAAACTAAAACTTCCTGGTATTCTTGTTTTATCTCTTATTCTCTTCATAATTTTAACCCTTGAATTTGCAGGATGGAGAGGCCTATGCTTACCTTCTCAATGCTCTTGCCCCAGAACACAGTAGCCCTGCTTCCTTGGATACCAAGGATCCGACAGAGAGGGCAAACATGGTTCTTGTGCAGGCAGAGAAGCTGGATTGTAAAGGATATCTCACTTCTAAAGACATTGTTGAGGGATCGCCAAATCTTAATCTTGCATTTGTGGCTCAAATATTCCATCACAGGTACTGAGAAAAGATTAACATTTTTAAGTGACATTTTTGCTTGCATTTCCTCTACCTTTTGATGCTCTTTTTCCCGTTGCCGTATTTGCTTCTGGAAGTTTAGTTTGTCATTAAAATATTTAAATTAGGTTATTGATCTCCCTGCTTCTTCTATCAACCTCTTGTGGAGAACCATGGTCTTGTCTAGGCTGCGAAATAAGATTTATCTAGTCAACTATTTTATCAATTTCTTTCACTACAGTCTGACCATCGTCTGCTTCTCACCAATTACCATCAATATATTGTGGCTAATGGAATTTTCAATCTGCCAGCCAGCTTTTTGTTCATTCACATTGATTTTTCCATATTGCTAAAAGCTTCCTATTTAGTGCCCTCCATGCAACTTGATTGTACTGAATTAGAAAGTCTTTTTTGTGCAAATGCTGAATTTTTCTGTACGCATTATTCTTGAAATTTGTGTCACCAGTACCTGAATTTCTCTTGCAGAAATGGGCTGTCTGCTGATACCAGTAAGATGTCCTTCGCTGAGATGATGACAGATGATGCCCAAACTTCTCGAGAAGAGAGGTGCTTCCGACTGTGGATCAACAGTCTTGGAACTGCTACATATGTCAATAATGTTTTTGAGGATATCAGGAACGGGTGAGATTTTCGTTTCCTCCTCAAAACGAAGCTTCATTGAACCTTCATTGATGTTTATGATTTGCACTGCAGATGGGTTCTTCTAGAAGTTCTTGACAAAGTTTCTCCTGGATCAGTTAATTGGAAGCTGGCATCCAAGCCTCCTATAAAGATGCCATTTAGAAAAGTTGAGAATTGCAACCAAGTAATACAGATAGGGAAGGACTTGTGCTTCTCCCTTGTGAATGTAGCTGGAAATGACATTGTCCAAGGAAATAAGAAGCTCATATTAGGTTATCTTATTCAACTCAACCCACTGACTTCTTCCTTCTTTGATTGGTTATAGCTGATTAGGCATCGGTGGTGGTGGTTGACGTTCTTCTCTAATCAGCTTATGTGTAATCAACTTGTTTGCTCTAAAGTAGCTTCGGCAACAACCTCTTTAACAATTTTCTTTTCCCTTCCCTTTTAATTTGACAACGTTTCTGTCCCAATTTAGTTGTTTGTGACTGCTTTTCAGTTTATATTGCGAAGAACTGACTCTTCCCTCTCTTTTCCCCACAGCCTATTTATGGCAACTGATGAGGTTTACGATGCTTCAACTCCTGAAAAACTTAAGATCTCACTCCTCCCACTCCCAGGGTAAAGAGATTACAGATGCTGACATTCTAAAATGGGCAAACAACAAAGTGAAGAAAGCAGGTAGAACGTCTCAAATGGAGAGCTTCAAGGTAATGAATGAATTTGACCTTGTTAGACAATTTTATTCCAAGTTCTACCTTCGGATTTACCTTTCTCTGTTTTGATGTCTTGCTTCTAGGATAAGAACCTTTCAAATGGAATTTTCTTCCTTGAGCTTCTTAGCGCAGTGGAGCCTAGAGTGGTCAACTGGAGTGTGGTTACGAAAGGAGAAACTGGTACATCATAATCCTTTATCTCTCTAATCTCAACATATTTCTTATTTGCTTGCGGATGTTGGAGTTGTATGGCAATCGCCGAACAAATGGGGAACATGCCGAGCTCAAACCATTTTGGCTTCCTAAGCAGCACTACGCTGGAACCTGTGTGCCTAGTTTAGTTTGACACAATCGACACGAAGACCATGTCTCACTTTATTTTTTTCTGGCGCTGCAGACGAGGATAAGAAGTTGAATGCTACCTATATAATCAGTGTTGCCCGAAAGCTTGGGTGCTCCATCTTCTTGTTACCCGAGGATATTATAGAGGTGGGCTCACTGTTCTGAACAGAGAACGAACATATTTTGAATATTAAATGAAGTGCCGTGTCTTCTTCCCATTTGTCTAGTTAAAAAGTTTAATAAAAAAGGCCACCATGAATCATCAAGGCTGGTTCGGCCCCCGAGTCTTCTTCATGCACCACAATGTTATTTGCCAGATTCTTTAGCTCTCTCTTTTGACGACCTTACTTGAGGTCTTTAATGAACTCTTTGAAAGAAATGCAAAGAAGTCTGTCAACGGATGGTACCGAGTTGACCCCAACTGATTTCATCAGAACTGGATTTAACCAGAGTACAGTATATTAGTTTGGCAGATTGTAACGATCAACTTTGCTTTCGTGTTTATGATTATGACAGGTAAACCAGAAGATGATCCTTACATTGACTGCAAGCATAATGTACTGGAGCCTGCAGCAACAGGGTGACTCAGAGTCTTCTGCTGCTGAAGACAGTGATGTTCCTGATGCATCCCCTCCCCCGTCTGTAAATGGCGAGAAAGAGGAAGTTCTGGTTGGTGAGATTTCCAATTTGACGGTGGACGATGCAGTTTCAGATGCCACACATGTGGAGGAAAAAGATCCTTACATGAAATGACCTGAAAATGCTGCAGCACTTTTTTCATTACTGATTCATTTCCAAAGATAAGAATCGAAGGAAAATACAGCAGCCGTTAGCAGATAAACTGTTTCTATGTGCATAACAGACGGGAAGCCTTGGTAAATTGCATTCTTTAATTAGATACTGATGTTCCTAGGCATATTCTTTCAACACATTGTTGCATTCATCATGCTGAAATAACTGGGGCTAATGATACGATTTGCCCATGTATTTTTTGTTTTTTTTTTTTAATGTATTTCGTCGTGTAATTTTATATATATAGATTCTACCTTTATATTTGTTTGGTAGGAACAGAGGGAGAGGGGAAAAAGTGGGTGGTCAGTTTTTTTTTTCCCCTCAAGTTTCATTAAAAAATAATTTTCATTTGTCAATTTAATGGAAGGGCACAAATCTTAATAAAACAATAGTATAAGGACAGAACCCATAAAAAGAATTATACAATGACAAGATTTATATCGTTACCTTCTCTTTTGCCAACTTTGTGCGAGGGTGTGCAAAGGAAATTATGTAAAACAAAATTCACATAAGAGGAAAGTTCATGCAGGGGAATCCTGAATATCATCCACTACAGTTTCAGATTCTTTCTTTGCCACAAGCATAAGCATCTCCAGGCGCTTGTCAAAAAGTAATGCACTCTCATCTCTCTTGTCAAGATCAGCCGCTTCAGCTTCAAGCCATTTCTCTCGCAAGTCATCAAGGAGATTTCCCTGGTCTGTATTCAGGGCAGCTCCAGGAGCGCTTGGGGCAGTTGTGCGGAGCGAGGAATCTCCAGATGGTGGAGGCACCGTTAAAAGCATTGCTCGGAAATCACGAGTATCAGCAAATGTCTCAAAGTTACAGGCTATGGTATCCAGACAGTACTCCCTGATCTTGATGACACCATACCTACGCATGTAAATTCACCAATTAACAACTCAGTGGACACCAATTGGCTCTAACTAGTAAGATACATTTAGGTTCAACTAAAGGTCAATTTTATGGCCATCAGTTAAACTGAATTCTGGTTCCCTCAGAAAAATCAGAAAAGCAGGACTTCAAATTAGGAGCTTAACCACTAAATTCCTGAATGATAGCATGACACAATCTGTTCATTGAGAAAGGTGGCTGATATTTAGATTCCTAAACCTGTTTTCAATGTGTCTCAACTCAACACACCCTGACACGTGATTGAAACAACACAAATATATACTCTTTCTCAACACCTGAATAAATTGAACTTCAAGCCCATCCCAAATACATTCAAACCAGGAAATCAATTAAATTTTAAGAAATAAGAAGGTCAATAAATATGCATCTTACATGTCTGACAGTATCAGCCAATGGCACAGTTCTGCTGGTGAGACCATTTCTAGTTGTGGCAACAGTACATCAGCAACTGCGCGCTTAAGGGGAAATAATAGATATCTTGAAGCAGCATCAAACATTTCCTCTGCCTGCTCAAACAATAGAGTCAGTATTTGATAATATCAAGTCAGGCACATGCCATTTTGACACATAACGTACCTGCCCTGGATTTATATCCTTTAAACCATCAGTATACCTGAACCAAAGAAGTAAAAATAAGTCCCATGACAGTTGTGCTTAGCATTGCCAATAACAAAGTGAATTTCGTTGATGCATATAATGATTCCAAGAATTAAAACGGCTGATTATGCAACACACATTGCAAGGAGAATGCTGAGATTTTAAGCAACACATTTCAGACTACACCTAAGACTATTTCTAAATCTACAGAGCCCAGGGACCACTACTACAAGGAATAATTGGCACTGGCCAATGGACCAAGCCTGGAAATGAATACTACCCTCTAGACAATTTTAATTAGGATTAGCCTTCTACAAGAAAAGAAAGCACTTACATATACTCCACCATTTTCTCAAATGCCTCCATGCTTAAATCATGTTCTTCAAAACAAGGAACAGCATCACTAGGTAACCCCACTTTCCCTTCATGAAAGTCCTTCATATGGGACAGTCTTGCTCTAAAGTATTCTGACCTTGATGCCAAAACCACTTGATGGCAACGAAAAATCTTATTATCAACTCTTACACAAATATCAGCAAGATCATCTACACAATCATTCATGTGCACTACATCAAAAGACGATACTAGCCTATCAACATCATTCTCTAGGTTTTGTTGCATAGTGGACCTTGCCAAAGAGCTCTGAAGGACCCTGTGCAGGGCAGCAGGAAGCCTGTCTTCCTCAGGAAGTGATAGGCCCTGTAAGATATAACGTTTCTGAGAGTTGTCTAGATCTCTCAGTGCTTTGTACTCTGCATATTTTTGGTGAATCAATTCCTTCTCAAGAACCCTTTGTAAAGATTCACATTTGCATACCTTGCAGATTCTTACCAGATCTTGCATGTCATCTACAGCAATCTCCAGCCTGTCAGAATAAAAGAAGTGAACGAGACTGTAAAGAGCAGGATATGACAACTTTTCCCTTGCTAATCTCACTTCACTGCGGCCTCTCCAATCAGTTTTGAACTTTCTCTTAAAAAAAGGTGACCGAGCACTTAATATGACTCTGTGAGCTTCAATAGGCCTACCTTGCACAAAAAATACGACATCTGGAGGGAAGTGATTGGCATTGGATACCCCACTGGATGAAAGACCTACTCAACAATATCACATGTCGAGTGTCAAATCCATATTGTTCTCAGGAGAAAAAATGCACAACCACGATAATCTGACCAACAATCAAAAACTCATAAAGCTGCAATATGCACAAATTCAAGATTATGGAAGTAGAATAGAGTTACTTTGAAATATCCATTGTTTGTAACATATATGCATAAGAAACAAAACCTTCACAAAAAGGTGAAAGACAATTCTGAACAATTCATGTGGGTCTTAGGAAGCTCATGCTCATCAGATCTTCTACTCCCAAAAAGTTAACCTCAAGGAAGGCAGGTTTCATGATTGTTGACGAAAAAGGCTAGTCCAGGACACAGAAAACACATCATCCATGTTTAAATAAACCTTTACACGCTACACAAATTCATCACAAACTGAAATATCAAAATACCCAGCCCCATTTCTCACAAATAAGCTCACCATGTCCTCTCCATTTCTCAGCACGAGTCTCTTCAATTGATTCAGATTTTGTAGCATCATATCATTTGTGGAATTGATTTCTCAGTCTCACCAAAATATCCAAACGTTTTTTGACTTTCAATTCTCTAACCCATTTACTCATGCTTATGATTCCATGGAAGTTAAGGCTGTACTTTGTCCAAATCCGCCATAACCCTCCCTAAACAGGATAAATCTAATTAAATCTCAAGTGAGATAGATAGCTCCAAACAACTTAAGTGTTGCCACAGCTTATGCAAAGACTGGTTGAGAACATAATAGAATGAAAGAAAATGATAGAATTAACTAAAAATGCTATTGATGAACCACAAACACGAGGTCAAGGCATGCACCCGAGAAATAATGCAGTTCTATTAACTAGCGGGATAAAGCTTTCCATTCTGACCGAACATCTGCCAGAGAAACACCACTAAAGACGCATGCAGTGGAACGAAGTCTGATTAAGCAAAAAAAAAAAAAAAAGGCTAGTCCCAGTGACACCATAACGATGCTCAAACGATTGTTTTATCCAAAATCAAATGGAAAGATATAAGCTTAGGCCATGTTTGGATCACTCTAAAATGGGACTTGAATTCCAATTCTACTTCCAAATAAAACATGTGATATAAATTTCCCACGTGAAGAACAATATTTCATTTCTTGCGGAATCTTCATCCACTCTATTAGCAAACGAAACAACATTGCACAAGGAAAGGAATAGAACAAGAGGTCCCTCTCCATTTCCATTTCCAATCCTGATGCAAACCAAACACGGCTCTAACTATTTGAATACAGAATATTACTTGACAAGTTCACCAAACAATGAGCAAATACAGTCATTTTCAAAATGAAAAGGGAAAAAAACGAAATTAAGGCACCAACCTGAAACATGATAAATAGCCTCGCTCTGTTCCAAATAAACCCTATTAGCCTCGCAGCTCAAAAAAGTATCTCTCAAGGCGGCCTGCAACGGTGCCAAAGGCGGCGGCCTGGCCTCAAAAGCCTTCAATAACTTCCTGACCTTCAAATTCAAAGCGGCATAGTGACACCTGTCACCGTCGAAAGTGTGCTCGGAGCAAATAGCCCCACTCTCCAGCAACATGCGGGCGGCATCAAGGTGCCCGGCGAGGCAAGCGTAGTACAAAGCAACGGAATCCCACTGGTCCCGCGCGTTGACATTGACGCCTGATTCTAGCAAGTATTTGAGGCGTTCGACGTCACCGGCACGGGAGGCTTGGAAAACATCGCCGTTGGGGACTTTTTTAAGTGGGAGAGAGGAAGTGAAATCGGAGGGGTCAAGGTCTATTTCGTCCAGGTCCGGGTCGATTATCCATCCGGATGATGGGCGATTTGGGGGCATCAATTGGATGGATAGATAATGGATGGGGTTCTATCGGGCGTTTGATTTGATTGAGCGGGCGAGGTGAGGTGAGGTGGGAAAGAGTGAACTGGAGGGAAATGTTTCTTCGGTTTTATAGGTAGGGAACTCCCAAGGCCCCACAAAAAAAAACCCATCATCTTCTTCTCTTTGGGGCTTTCTTTTCTCGGGTAATTATTTTCAGTTTATTTTGGTTTATATAAAAAAAAATTAATAATATTGTTTTCAAAATTGAAACTACACTTACACTAGAATCAGTTAAACCGATAAATTTTAGTTCAATTTGGTTATTTTAAAATAAAAACAGGTTCAAATTACTTTGATTTGGTTTTTTCAGTTTGTTTTAATTTGACTTAGTTTTTTTTTATTTAGTTTGATTTTTTTCAAATTAGTTTTTTTGTTTTCAGATTTATAAAACTAAAACTGAACCAGTCAATTTTTTAAATTATAATCGGTTTAATTAGTTTTTTTCACAGTTCGGTTTTTTTCATAGTTTTAAAACCCAACCCGGCAGGTCGATCCGGGGCTAGAACCGGGCCGAGTTGAAGAAAAAACAGAGGAAGGAAAAACTTGGTGTGACCCAGCGGATTGACCCGGGAAAACCCGGTCAAAAACCCAGTTGCAACAGTTGACTTTTATTTTTTTACTAAAATGACGTCATTTTGATTTTAAAAAAAATTGACCCGGTCAAAACTCGAAACCCGGGCCTTGGACAGGGCTGGTTCTTAAAACTATGGTTTTTTGGTTATTTTTTTCTGATTTTCTCGATTTAATCGGTTTTTTAAATTTTTTGCTCACCCCTACTTTTTGCATTTTGTTTTATCCTGTTATTTTAAAATATATGTGTATTAAAAAAATATTAAAATGATATTTTTTTAATTATTTTAATATACTAATCTTAAAATTAAATAAATAAATATATTTTTTAAATGAAAAATATTTTTTCTTTTTTTTTAATTATGTATTTTTTTTATATACTTTAATATTTAGTTTATAGAAATTAAGTTTTATAATTTATTACGATTTTCTTTCTGTGTGGTTATCTAGACCTCATAACCGTTCTTGCAAGTTTAACAGGTTAATCTGGTTAACTCGGGTTTTTTTTATTTCAATCTTATTCTTCAATATTATATTAATTGAAAATTAAATTTCATGATTTTTTTTTGTTTACTTCTATTAGGTTATCTCGGTCTCATGGGATAACGAGTTTTGCGGGTTAATTAGGATTGACTTGAGTTATTTGATTGTGTGTTTTTATATTGAATTTTTTTTCAATTCCATTCTTCAACAATGAATTGATTGATAATTGTCCTTCATAATTAGTTTTGATTTATTTTATATAGAATTATCTTAATCTTATAGCCTGAGCTGTGAGTTTGGAGAATAACCGGGTTGACATGTATCATATTCATAATTTTAATTGATAAATTAACTAAAATTATTTCAAATTAATTTAATATATTTTCATCTCGATATTTTTTTTTTTTCTTGGTGAAACAATCTAGCCTAACACTTTCACCCAGTTTTGTCAAATAATTATGGGACATATACCTCAATATATTTTTCATAATTTCAAGAAGTTACATACACAGATTTTTCTACGTAGAGCATACATCCCCTTTTTTTTTTAAGCAATTCAAGTCAAATAACTCTGATAAAATCTAAGCTTCGTTACTTCACACGTCATAAGTCAAACTTATTGCATCACATTAGTATATTTTATTTCTTTTTTTATACACGCTATTTTCTACTCCTATATTTATTAATTTAACTATTAAGAGTCTTTTGTTCTATAATTTTTATTATTATTATTCAAAGATATTGTATATTACATTTTAGCTCAGGACAGGAGGAAGCCTAATTCAATATGAAGTTTTTACAACTTCATCAGTCTCAATGCCTCGTAACCCATTGTGGATTCTTGCTGCACTGTAATCGATCTATGTATTAAGTGGGTCTGTTAGCTTTGTATGTGCTTCATTGAAATCTATATTGACCGATTTATATGAACTGCTGGGAGCAGGACGATCTCCAAATGCTCCCTTGTAAGACTTCATCCCAGTGGGAACCTCATCATGTCATTAGCTATGTCTTTTTGGGCAAGAATGCATGTAATCTTTACTGAAGAAACATACAGTTCGATGCATGTCTCACAGCGAAAAATGAGGATTGTGTTCTATTTCCTTTAACTTTCATCGAGATGGGCAGACTTCATGAACAGAGAGTTATTCTGTAAGTTTGCTTTATCATTTGCTTTGGGTGTAATTTGCATTAGGCAGAAGGGTTGTGGTGTAATTGATAGTTGCAGTCCTTGATCTTTACGTGGTTTCTGGTAATGTTAAAGGTCACTGTCATGCGTTATCCCAACCAATGAAATGGAAATAGAAAACCCGTCACTCAACATATTTCATACTGATTTTGTTGTTTTTTTCCTGCTAGCTGGTGAATGTCAGCTTTTTTAGGTGCTTAGAAGTGTCTTTTTTGCAGAACGATTTCTGTTTTGAGAAGAGATTGGATGAAGGTTCATTTAGAGGAATTGCTAGACAGTTCACAGCTGGTACGAAAAGAGTAAAGATTTGGCTTTTTGATTAGCAGGGTGTTCAGATTTGTTAGCTCATGCATAAGCCTGATTCTTTAATTTTCTATTTTTCATTATATTTCTATTTATCAGATCATAGGGCTGAATCCCTCATTTGGATTGATGCACAACTTGCTAATCAATTTATTAGCAAGGCTCTAGAGTTTAAACTAAGACTATGTTTGGGAACGCGGCGGCGGCTGCGTTCCCAAAAATTTTGAATTTTTTTTTTTTTACTAAAATTGAATATGGTTTGTATGTTTTGGATCGTTTTGACGTGCTGATGTCAAAAATGATTTTTAAAAAATGAAAAAACATCATTGGCATGCATTTTGACACGAAAAGTTATTTGAAAAGCATCCACAACCATACTGCTAAACACGCTCTAAAGCTCATTGCTCTTATTTCCTCCATCTGAATCCTTTAATATGGGAGGATGATAGGCTACTCTCAGGCAACGGTATAAAAAGCGGGGAGGCAGCTCTTTGCAATTCCTGACAGGAATTATATGAAACTAGACATGCTACTTAGATTGTATTTGCTGATATGTGATAATTGCTTGTATTGGATTATATATATTATCATATAGATAGATTGCAATTAAGAATGTCATGACAAAGATATTGTCTGAGTCAGTTAGATTTTATTATTATCATTTCGTGAGTAACTTCAACACTTGAAACAAAGATTTGACTTTAAAAAAAAAAATCTTTAAAGGGTGTTTAGAAGTGTGATAGATGTTACTTTTCAAAGTATTTTTTACTCGGAAATGTATCAAAATAATATATTTTTATTTTTTAAATTTATTTTTGATATCAACATATTAAGACGATCCAAAAACACTAAAAAAAATTAATTTAAAGCAAAAACCTTTTTCAAATTTTAATGAAAAGAAAATTCAACCTCAATGCCAAACACCCTTTAAGTTTAATGTTTCATGAACCATCAAAGCAAAAATTCAATAATTGGTATGATCAAATGATTTAGAAGGGTATAAACAAAAGTTAAACCAAAAACACACTTTCATATGATGGAAGGTATGACTATGTCAATATGACTAAAAATTTATCAGAAGTTTTTAATAATATCTTGAAGGGTGGGCATGCATTGCTTGTTACTGTTCTAGTTTAGTTGACTTTCATATCTCGTGATATATTGTGGCTTCTATAAGTACTTTATGAAATTATAGTTGTTTCAAATAAATTAAAATTTTATATACTAATTATATTTATCTATGAAATGTGATATTTCAAGTGAACACCTTTTTAACTTGTTAAATCAAAATTAAAATTGTTAAAACTAAACGGACCGCAAACTAAAAAAAAAAAGTAAATGGACTAAAAACAACTTTCGCTTCTGAATTTGAGATTGACCATGAGATTACTCATTGTTTTACATTTTAAACTTTTATTGCTAAATTTAAGTATTATAAATTGCTGTAATAATTTATCTAACTTTTATATTTTGTAATTGTAATTTAATTTGCAATTTTGGCTTGTATTATGACCTAAGAATTGATTTGATTGAAAAGGGAAAGGGAAATTGACCATAGTTGCTCTTTTTGATAGTGGGTTTCAAATTACTACTACCATATGTGGTTTAATCTATGTTTTTTAAATTGATTGATTTTTATTTTTTTTAATTTTTTGTAAAAGTTATTCCATTGAAAAAACAGAGATGAGCATGAGAATAATAAATTAAATTGTAGAAAGTAAGAAAAATGGTTTTATATAAATAAATACGTAGGATAATTTTAGTAAAATCCATGTTCTTTAAAGAAAAAAAAAAAAAGAACATGGCCTGTCTCGGAAGGAGAAGGGAAATTGACCGTTGTCGCTGCTTTTGACTGGGCGTTTGAAATTAGCAACACCATCTTTGGACCTTCGAGTCAGTCAACATTCATTTGATTTTCCGACTTTATAAACACGGCTAGCCCACCGAATATTATTAGGGGAAAAGCCCGTTCCCAAGTTGCCATTGCCATTAGATTATGACTGATGGCTCGCCTGTTTAAGATAGTTCTAATACTAATTTTTTAGTGGCTGACCGACCGATCCTCGAAGCAGCAGATTATGCAAAGCGTCAAATAACGATGCAGCAAAGGGTAATTAGAATCATCTCAGAAAAGCAAAAACCAAATGGAAACCGGCCGGGTGCTAACTATATTTCTGACTGCTCGTCAACTGTCTGTGTGCCCCTCATTTACGTATAAATGAGCACAAGACCAGCTTCTTATTCATCAACATCAAGTCAGTTATCTCTAAAGCTTCTCTTTATTTCACAGAGCACAGAACCAACTCCTGATTCATCAATATCATATTAGTTCTCTCTAAAGCTTCCCTTTTATTTACGGTTTTAAACCTTCTCTAGCTCTAGTTTGTGAGTAAATTGCGAGAGACCAAAAATGAGTGTGGAGATTTTGGATGGTGCCACCATTGTCAACTTTCTGGAGGACGAGGAAGCATTCAACGCGCAAATATGTGACCGCTTCGCCCACCTTGATTCAGACCATGATGGCCGG
>Ga0325414_1000009_pt1 | contig 99387 bp, 51 predicted proteins | sample PopdelMetagenome_8_FD_206183 | JGI IMG/M metagenome (GOLD analysis project Ga0325414, IMG submission 206183) | Populus deltoides microbial communities from Bellville, Georgia, United States - Leaf-PdKOR-R3 | ecosystem: Host-associated > Plants > Phyllosphere > Phylloplane/Leaf | place: USA... | reverse complement strand
ACGGTTAGATTATAGAGTTTACATACTAACCTGGATAAATTTAAGTTGGTTTTATTAATTTTTTTTATTTTTTAATATTGTTAAAATTATATAAATTTATTAATTTCAGTTAAATTAATAACCCGGGTTTTATTATTTTTTATTTATAATAAAAAAATTTATGTTGGCCCGCATCCATGTAGTAAGCTTTCAGAAATTGATTCGATTACATAAAAATCACAACACTAGTGGTGTAACAATACTAGTCGTGGTTTTTGTCTTGAAAAAAAATAAAAAATAAAATAATTAGAGATGGAAAATAGGAGGGATGGAAAGAAGAGGTGAATGAAACCAAACTCTTCCTCTTCAACACAATCCTTCTCTCCCACCAACCTATCCTTAATTCAGATTCCTTAATTCAAATCAATGGTCTCTCCCAATCCCAACTCTTCTTCTTCTATCCACTATTTCTATGTCTTCTAGGGTTTCGATTTCTTTCAAAACCCAGAAGTAAAAATCAGGTATTTCTCTTCTCTCGCTCTCTATCGATCGATTTGAATTTGGTCCTCTTGATCTCTTTTTTCTTTTGATCGTTACTGTATGCATGTTAAATTGATTTCCCTTTTAATTTCTCTGATTATTTTATTTTTGTTGATAATTTATTTTTCAAGCCTCCGATTTTCGTAATTCGTTTGGAAATATTATGACTTTTAGTGTTAGGATACCTCCCCTGATCGTAAATTTAAACTGGGTTTTTTTGGGAAAATTAGGGTTTTGGCTCTAAAAGAGGGATTTTTTTCAGTAACATTATTGTAAATAAATTAGGGTTTCATTTATTTATTCCTGGTGAGATTAACTTCCAGCTCGTTGTAGCTTGATATTGACTATTTGGTTACAAATTTGCCTTTCTTTTGAAGTAGAATTTTAAGTGAATGTTGTTTAGATTGTGAATTTTGTTGGTTTGTTAACCGTTTGATGTTTCGTTGCTGTTCATAAAATAAATTGTGGTTTTGTGTTAGGATGTGTAGTGAGATATATGATTTGTGTGTTGAGATTTTGCAGATATTGGTATTGGGAATTTGGAATTAAGTTTTTGGAAATATGACAATGAATGAGCGGAAGACTATTGATCTTGAACAAGGATGGGAGTTTATGCAGAAGGGAATTACTAAGCTGAAGAACATCCTAGAAGGGTTGTCTGAGCCACAGTTCAGCTCCGAGGACTACATGATGCTATACACGTAAACACTTCTATGCCACATTTTGTCTATGATGATTTTTACATGTGTTTGAATTAGCATATGCTTGACTTGATTTGTTGTTGTTTTTGATGATGGTATTTTTATTTCCTTTTTTTTTTGTAGAACCATTTACAACATGTGTACGCAGAAGCCTCCTCATGATTATTCCCAACAGCTATATGACAAGTACCGGGAGTCTTTTGAAGAATACATTACGTCAACGGTGAGGAACATATAAATCAAGTTTGCATAATCATGTCTGGTACATACATTTTTTCGTCATGTTTAGAGTCACATGTACTCTCACCAACAAGAAATGTCAACTCGTTTCCATTATCTGCATCTTGACCAAGAAATTATATGTTTAGTTTCCACTGCATTGACAAATTTATCCTTGTAATGGATGGTTATACTTTCAAGTCAAGGATCTGTAGCTTAGGGGTTGAGAAATTGCTATTTATGGTTTTTAATGGATGGTTTTGAAGGAAACATTTATTTTTAAATGCTAGTGTTGTCTACCAATTATTGATAGCATCCCCTATCACTGGAGTAGAAAGCCTAAGGTAAGGCTATTGTTTAACTTCTTGTAATTGTTTGATACATCTTGGTGAATGAATGGTGAATTTTATGTCATGTCAATCCATGCCAAGTGATGTGATTGGACAACATACCTGCTTCTTGAAACCTGGCTGTTTTTCATGATCATGGAACTGGAAAAATGCAGGTGAGGCAGTGGCTCAGAAATGAGGCATCTTATATTCAATCCCCCTGGTTACTTGGTACATTTGGGTTGAGTGATCGCATGCATTCATGTGAATCAGTTTTGGATTGGATTCAAAGTGATTCAGGTTAATGTATACCCTTACTTTGACAAGGTCTTCTCAACTTTCTATCCTTTTTCCAATAAACACATGTTATGCACTGCCATCTCATTGATACTTGGAACAAAATAACCTTGTCTGCTCCTTTTCAAAGGAGATGGAGGGAGATAGGTTGGGCGAGGGAGACATCTTATGCACATGTTGAACATCATGGTGCTGCTCCCCTTCTATTTGTTCGCTTTACCCTCTGTTTCAAATATAAGATTCCTTCATATGAGTTTACTGGAAGTTGATGGAACTTTGTTTACAAGAAGAAAAAACCCTCCCTCTGTTAACATCATTGTTTCTTTTTACTTCAACCCAATATATGTAGATATGTTTCTGATTGGTCTTAGTTTTCATTTGTCTCCATTAAAAATGCAATGTTCTGCTGTTTTTTTTTTTTTTTTTGCTATCGAGCACTTCTCAATTTGTTGCCAATTTTCTGTTTTCTGATGCAGGTATTGCCATCCTTAAGGGAGAAGCATGATGAGTTTATGTTACGAGAGCTAGTTAAAAGGTGGGCAAACCATAAAGTCATGGTTAGGTGGCTTTCTCGTTTCTTCCATTACCTTGATCGCTATTTTATTGCCCGAAGGTCACTTCCACCCCTTAATGAAGTTGGACTTGCTTGTTTCCGCAATCAGGTATGTCATGGCTGATTACCTGATTCATGTGCTGTCTTATATTCTGTCTGTGTTCTGTGTTTGTGATGGATTTTTTTTTCCCTTCCATTGCTTCTTGAACCATTGTCCCAATTGAAACTCCACTATATTCTGTTTGCTAACACAACTATTCCCTTGCAAGAAGATACATCATAATGTAATATAATGGAACGTCTTTTGATTCCAGGTGTACCAAGAGCTGAATGGGAAAGTGAGGGATGCTGTAATTTCTCTGGTAGGGTCATATTCTTTCTCCTAAATGGATGGTTTTCTGTTTCTTAACCCATGGACAAAATAGTTAACATGATTGTCCTTAAACAGATTGATCAAGAGCGTGAAGGAGAGCAGATTGACCGAGCTTTATTGAAGAATGTCTTAGATATATTTGTTGAAATCGGAATGGGGCAGATGGATTATTATGAAAATGACTTTGAAGCAGCGATGCTTAAAGATACAGCTGCTTATTATTCTCGGAAAGCAGCAAACTGGATCCTAGATGATTCATGTCCAGATTACATGTTAAAGGTAAACTGGATATGTTCTGTTAATGAGTCAAAAAGAATTTTTGCCCTCATGAAATGGTTTTTAATGCAAATAGTTTCTAATGCATCTTGTTGGTGATTCCAGGCTGAGGAGTGTCTAATGAGGGAGAAAGATAGGGTTTCTCATTACTTGCATTCCAGTAGTGAGCCAAAATTGCTGGAGGTTTGTGGCTGATTCTATGCAGTAACTCTTTGTTTTAGTTGCTCATTAGTGGTGGTTATTCACACAAAATACTAGAAAACCTTGTAAAATGGGATATCCCAGTTCAGGTACTGGTTCAAACAGCTGCATTGCCTGGTTTGAGGCCTAACTTAAAGTTTTACCCTTGTTTTTATTCTCTCTGTTATTTTGTTGTTGTGTCAGAAGTCATGTGTTCTTCTCTGCAGAAAGTTCAACATGAGGAGTTGTCTGTATATGCCAACCAGCTGCTTGAAAAAGAGCACTCTGGATGTCATGCACTGCTTAGAGATGACAAGGTTTTTATCATATATTCATTAGTTAACCATTTTTTCTGCTCATTGCAAATTAACTAACAGTCGTTGTGTTCTTGCTTTGTTTCATGCTGTTTTAGGTGGAGGATTTATCAAGAATGTTCAGGCTCTTTTCTAAAATACCTCGAGGCTTAGATCCTGTTTCTAGTATATTTAAGCAGGTTGGTAGGCTTAATAATTTATTGGCCATGGGGAATCTGAGATAAGCATTTTGTTGGTTCTATCTTTTCTTCTTCTTGTTTTTTTCACCTTCATTTTTCTATGTTCTGTTCCATAAAACAGCATGTCACTGCTGAAGGTACAGCTTTGGTCAAACAGGCTGAAGATGCAGCAAGCAGCAAGAAGGTCGGTCCTATGGCTATTCTAAACTTTGCAATTTATGTAATTTAACTCCTGGGAAAATTCTCTTTCCTCATATTTGCATTTTATTGCCCCTCCCATCAAGCAAAAAATAGAGTTTTTCTCTTAGATCTGTTCAATTTTTGTGCAATTTTCTGTGCAAGATTGTTTAGTTATGCACTCCTTAGTAATCTTTGAAACCGCTTTCATAAATCCCATTCACTAAAAGTATTGTGATTGTGTATGAACCTTTAGATTTCATTTGTTGAGCAGTTTCTCTATAATAATGATGATAATGAGGATGGTAAGATATACTTGGTGTGCAGGTTACGTGAAATGTTGTTGTCAATAATTTGGCGTCCCTGTTTTGCTTAACTTTGCTTTGAAATTGATTTTAATTCACCACCGTCCTGCTTACCTTATGGGGTATATGACCCTTTTCTGTTGCATTCACGAATAAAGCAAATTCAATTTCCAAAAATCGGCGAAAGCCTTGTTTAATATCAGAATCCAATTCCATCATCTATCCAACCCAGCAACCCACTGGCCCTAACTCATCAGCTCCCAAGACAAAATGGTGCTTGCTTTTGCACCAGTTCTAGTTTGCTAAGAACACTTTAGCAACTTTATTATTTTTGAAATATTTTATTCTCTATCCATGACAATGATAAACGTCATTCTTTAAAACAAGAGCAAGGGTAGTCAAATATCCTAGCAAGCTTGAGGTTCTAAAGCTCTTGTGCACAGCATCCATAAATTACGTACCCTAGTCATAGATCCTTAGATGCTTGTTGAGTATCAGATTTATCCTGGCATATCATCCTTGGAAGATTGCTTGCTAATCTTGGGTCTTTACTGGTTGTTCTTGTCTTTACAATTTGTGAGAAAGTAGGATACAGATCATAAAAAACTGAAATGAATGACCTATCAGAACTATATTGGTATCTCTGCTACTGAGTTTTGCTGAATAGTCCTGATGGTAGCCCAAAGCTCATCATAGATAAATTTTTCAGTCCCCACTACTTGAGGAGTTGAAGGGTATTTATGAGATGATTTTAGGCTAATAAATCAGTCAAACACATGTGGTTGTGGTCTGCTCCCAAGTTGAGATTTTTCCGATGATTGGTACAGCAGAGCTCTATTTTTGCATTAATAACGAGCTCTTCATAAAATTGGTTGCATGATACATTACTCTCACCAACATGCATGGTATATTTGTGAATGCTCTTTTTTTATTCATGTTTTTCTAATGCCAGCTTTTTTGTTACTTTTTTTTTTTTAAAAAAAGGCAGATAAAAAGGACGTGGTTGGCTTGCAGGAACAGGCAAGTCTCCATTTTTAAATCCATATATTGACTGACTGTTGAAATAAGTGGAAGCTGATTTTGGTGGCCTTCAGGTTTTTGTCAGGAAGGTGATTGAGCTGCACGACAAATATCTGGCATATGTCAACAATTGTTTTCAGAACCACACTCTTTTCCACAAGGTTTGTGTGGTTTATTTATACCTGACATTGCACGACAAATCCTTCTTGATCTGTTGTGTCTAAAACTTGTTCTTCTCCAGGCCCTCAAGGAAGCTTTTGAGGTCTTTTGCAACAAGGGTGTTGCGGGAAGTTCAAGTGCAGAATTACTAGCAACCTTTTGTGATAACATTCTTAAGAAAGGCGGGAGTGAGAAACTGAGTGATGAGGCCATTGAGGAAACACTGGAGAAGGTCTGTTGTGCTGCCTTTGCATGGTTCTGTTGCTCATGTTATTATTTAACTTCATAATTGAATTTGTCATTGATTTATAGGTTGTGAAGCTGCTTGCTTATATTAGCGACAAAGACTTGTTTGCTGAATTTTATAGGTGAATTATGTCATCTTCTGATGAATAGATGCTTTAATCGAACATTATATGGTGAACTTTTTAACTAAAAGAGGATTATTTTTTTGTTGCATGGTTTCTGGCAGGAAAAAGCTTGCTCGACGTCTACTTTTTGATAAGAGTGCCAATGATGACCATGAGAGAAGCATTTTGACAAAGCTGAAGCAGCAATGTGGTGGGCAGTTCACCTCAAAGATGGAGGGAATGGTCAGTTGCCTTGAACCATCATTTTCTAATTCAGAAGTTTAGATTGCTATGAACATGTAAGATTGGGATGCAAATTGCGATTCTTTCTTGAATTTGATTTTCGTCTAGGTTACGGACTTGACATTAGCTCGGGAAAACCAAACCAGTTTTGAGGAGTATCTAAGCAACAACCCAAATGCAAATCCAGGAATTGACTTGACGGTTACGGTTTTGACAACTGGCTTCTGGCCTAGTTACAAGTCTTTTGATTTGAACCTTCCAGCGGAGATGGTATGCTTATTAATTTGTCTTAGTTAAAATGTTTGTTGCTTTCTGGTTGATATGTCTGGTTTTTCTTTAGGTCACGTGTCGCTAATGCATACCTTTCTCTGATTGTCTGATTGCTTCCGCTTTAGGTCAAGTGTGTTGAAGTTTTTAGAGAATTTTATCAAATAAAAACAAAGCACAGGAAACTTACCTGGATATACTCATTGGGTACCTGTAATCTTATTGGGAAATTTGAACCAAAAACCATGGAGTTGATTGTGACAACCTATCAGGTATTAAGTTAATGAATTTAATCGCATATGTTTTTATTTATTAATTCTGATTCGTGTAGAAGTGCAGGTTGTCCATAAGTTTCTTTATTTCTAATGTTGATTTTTTCCCATGTTTAATAGGCTTCTGCACTGTTGCTTTTTAACTCCTCAGATAGATTGAGTTATTCAGAGATCATGACTCAATTGAACTTGACTGATGATGATGTTGTTAGACTGCTCCACTCTTTGTCATGCGCAAAGTATAAGATTCTAAACAAAGAGCCAAATACAAAAACAATATCTCCTACCGATCACTTTGAATTCAACTCCAAATTTACTGACAAAATGAGGAGGATCAAGGTGCTGAGAGCTTCTACAATGTCCTGTTGCTGTTCTGTATCATGTGAAAGCTAATGAGCCTTCTTTGTTCAACTTGCAGATTCCTCTGCCTCCTGTAGATGAAAAGAAGAAAGTAATTGAAGATGTTGATAAGGACAGAAGGTATGCGATTGATGCATCAATTGTGCGCATCATGAAGAGCCGCAAAGTTTTGGGTCACCAGCAATTGGTTATGGAGTGTGTTGAGCAGTTGGGTCGCATGTTCAAGGTTTATATTGACATTTAGTTTCCCCTTGATGCCTTGATGGTATGCGTTCCTTTTCTTCCCTCTATCTTAAATCACTGTTTTAATTGAAATGTGGATTTGCAGCCTGATTTCAAGGCAATTAAAAAACGGATTGAAGATCTGATTACTCGAGACTATCTTGAAAGGGACAAAGAAAACCCCAATTTGTTCAGATACTTGGCATAAAACAGCATGCTTGATTGTCCATGAATAATGACTTGGTGACCATTGTTGCTGCAAATCACACCAAAGAGCGACAGTATACGGTTGAAATAGCACGGGTGTGTATAAATGCTGCTAGTGAGTGCCTCTTTGGTGATTGATTGGAAGCAGGAGTTGGAACCCTCGCATATTTTTCCTCCAGAGCCAGGTATGAACAACTTCTATAGATTGTGTACCCACGATGGAGAAATCTAATTGCTTCCCTAATGTGATCCAATGCGCCAAGGGCACTATCATGTATCATTTACCTTGCTACATTGAGTCTACCACATGACTTAGTTGTTTGTTTGTTAATAATTGTGCTTGCTATTCCTGTAGAAGGGGGGGAAATGTAATCTAGTTCTCTTCACTCTACATTTTGTTTGTCGGATCCAGAAACTACCAGGTGAATGGTATGTCTTTGAATGCGAGCATCATTACCTGTGCTATTTTATGTTTTTCATTGTATCACCTATAAGAGTAACTCCGAGTTTGCATTATTTAATTAGATGGATGTGCTGGTTATCAAATATTATTAGATTGTTCATACTTGTAAAAACTTGGAACTGCTTTAACTTGCATCATTTCACTGTCTCCAAAAAAGTTGAGATCAATTTTTGTATTTCAAGTCCATCCGTTTTCAAGGAGAGCTAAAAGTTGAACATCTCTCATTACATTGTCCCAGTTGTTTTATCGATGGTTTTCTTTAAAAAATGGTTCAACTTTGAATATTTTGTCATCCATAATGTTTTCCCTTTTGGTGGTATGGTACAAGTGTCATCCGGCGATGATGCATATAACGAATAGCTCCCCGATGGTTTTTGTGATGCGGTCCTCGCACTGCAACTCTGCATGAGTTCTGCTAAAAACTCTCGTGAAACTGTAATCTATAGCTTTTCTTCCATATGTTTTTATAAACTGCAACCACACGCCTCATCTCTTTGGGGACCTGAGTTCTAGATGATACGACAGCTCCATGGCATCATATGTTAGGTGATTCCCTAATTTTATTTTTTTTTGGTAATCAGAATGTCCGCTTGCACTCACTTTTGATTCCTAAACTCCCTTTTAAATAGTTATGATTCCTTAACTCCCTTTTAAAATAGTTATGAGCGCATGTTAATTGGTCGACTTCATTCACTTGATAGCACCTATTTAACACGATCCTAACTTTTCAAATTTAGAAAATCAACTGCGTTCTCTGGTGGAGAGTTCGTTTTCAAACTGTTTCATTGGAACGTGTTTTACAAACATTCAGCAGCACCAAACCTCAAAAGCTAGGGATGACATGACCGGTCCCCATAGCTTAATCCACCCCCTTGATTTTATTAAATAGAAATAACTCTAGAATTTATTTTTTCGGCCTTTCCTATATAAACAACGGAAGCCTATATGTTTTGTAATCAGATTTTGGATCGAGCCAGCTTGAAATGGCATTGTTTTTGTCTAATATGAGCGTGGCAATCCGGTTAAACCATTACAGCTCGTGTAAAAATGGGCAGGTCGATCGTTGCGGGGTTGCAATTGATCTGTCCTAGAAATAGTTTATTTTAATGGAAGCAGCATGGTTGGCTCTTCAGAGCAGCGTGCAGCTGTGTTTGCTCTCGAGTCTAGATTCTTAACAATAATTTCTAGTTCATAGAATCTGAAGCTATGCATCTTGCATGCTCTAATGGGAAGTTGTTTTCAACAAGATTCGTCCCCATAACGTGAAAGATGGAAATATTTGTGGTTTTGAAGTCATGCTGAGAAATGAAATGACGCTTGCAGTAGTTTGATTTGAAATGACAAGACCTATTATTCTATTCGATCAGACGTCAGACAAATATCTTCCGACTTTTGGCTTGCAAACACGGAACCTAGCCAAGTAAATCCTAGAAAAGTGGTTGACTCACTGCTTGGGATCATGGGATGATTGTTCGATCCTTTATGATGGAAATCAAAGCCGCCAAAGGAGTGCAGGAAGGAGCTTGCTGTTACTGCTAACGTAAGCGTTGAGCTTGGAGCCGGAGACTGAAAGATGGTATGGAGATTTTTCTCAGTTGAAGTCAGCTTGCAGGACAAGAGAATTCAAGCGGTTCAGTCACAAATGATGTGCGACAATGAGAGTCGATGAATGTGCGTGAAGCAAACATAGATTTTGCAATTTGGACAAAACAGGGTCCCAAAATGGACAAGTGAAAGGAGCAAAACCGACGGTTCTCTTTACTCTCCCAAACCAGGAAGCAAACACTAGGAAGCAATTGCGTCCTTCCATGAATTGTCTGCCTGTCCCCAACTTTAGTCCTTTTGCCATTAGTCTTAAGTTCCTATTCCTCGCCATTCTACTTATTATATTATTTTAATGACATTGACTTGCAACCTGTGGATTTCCTCATGCATTTGGGACCCCATTTTGCTGAGATCACTCTCCGCAAAAAACCCCCACTCCTAAAGAAAGAGTATCTTGAAAGAGGGAGGGAGGGATGATTCCAACAATCGAAAATGGTGATAGCAAGTTGTGGAATGCAATAAACTTGCACGTTTGGTTGTCCATCGTGGGTTGTCGAACGTCATCATCGAAAGCTTCTTCTCTCTTTTTTCTGAAGCAGATGATTTCTTCTGGCAAAGAGAATTTCTACGTGGTCCTTCTTGCTCAACTATGAAATCTTGCTGTATAATACATCCTCTCCAGTTCTATCTGATGTGATCAAAGCTGGAGTCATCTGCTGCCCAGAAACTCTCAGCTAAATGATGTATTTTTTTTAATTGCTGGCTGGGAGAGATTTTATTTCCATTTTAGAGTTACAAGAGGCTTCACTTGATTGTCTTGCTTCATTCCTGAATAAGAGGAACAAGGAACATTTGCTATAGACAGAGGGCTCAATAAGATTTAGCTTTCCATGACCATGAAAGTTTTGCAGGTTTGAACCAATGTTTGCTTTCCATTGCCTGTGATAGGTCGAAGTAACTAGGATTTTTGGTGTGAAAACTGAGAATAAAAGCTGGCAAGGTTCGTGTTATGATCCCAATCCAAACTTATGAGCGGTGCAGTGTATTTTGGATTTGCATTTTCAGCTTCAATCATAGTTCTTAAGAATACAATGAGATACTGATTTTATTCCCATGGCCTGGGGGATTGATGGAAAGTGGAGATAATCATTCCATCACTTATTTGTTAACATGGTCAGAATTTCTCACGTTTCTTTCTTCTTTCTCTCCTTTTCTCCCCACTAAATTGATCGCATCATCTTTCCTTTGCTAGCTGTTCTCCTTGATTAAGTTCAAACAAGACATAATTTGTTGTTTAAGCTTGTAACGGTGGATAGTTAATATATAATATTCCACTTTGCTGATTGCACCAGCAATTTTTCCAGGCTGTCTTTCCTGCAGAATTGATTGCATCAGCATTCCTTTGTTTGTTATGCTTTATGATTGAGTTCAACACAAGACATGATTCACTTCAAAAAGCTCATTTATAATGGGCTTAGGGGAAGCGATTTTTTTTAAATATTCTACTCTGCAGGTTCCACCATCATTTTCCTTGGAAATGCGGTTCTAAATTTGCTGAACGTTTTCTTCTTTTTAGTTTTATTATGAATCTTGAGATTTCTGCCAATTATTTTTGTTTTACCTCACACCTTATGTCATGCATGCTGGGAATTTCTGTTGTGATCTGCTTGTTGTCACTTCAGCTTAGAATCACCAGAAGCCCAATTACTAGTTTGTTGCTTAGTGCTACCGTCACCAATAATATATTAACAACTAAACAGTATGCATTACATGATACATGTGGGCTCTCCTCTTTCCTACCACTAAGAAAATGCTTTCCTCCCCTTAAACAACTGAAGACGTTTTGTCCCTTTTGTGTTTTGATTCTTGCAGAAATATGTAGTGGCAGTGTGGTTAGGTTCTCCCCACATGATTGCTGGTTTCTTTCCCTATTAGGAATCTGATACGGGGAATAGTAAAAGTGACATCTTTTTTCTGTTTTGATTCTTGTTTTCATTCCTACTTGCTGCTGCTGCTGCTGCTGCTGCTTACTAAACGCACTGGACAAGAAATGCTTTGGAAACACAAGACCCCACCGCCTTGTATTAATTGATGAGCTAATACAAATGAGTTTGCATAAGAATAGTGCATCCCATCAACTTGTGATTTGACCTTACCATTCTAAATAGAAACATAAACGACATTTTATACAAAATCTAAATATTGAGCACCCCAAGGTGGGTGGGTGTGTGTGGCTAAGTAGGTTTCTTGCTTTCAACTTTGGCAAATTCCAGGGTTTTCTTGCCTTGCAACTTGCTGGTTACATAGTGTTTACTATACTCTCCATGATTGTATGTCCTATACTTGCATGGGTTGTTCTCATCCACCAGTTCTGGAATTGGTCCAAGCTCTATTTCATAGCTAGGGGCATAAAATGTGACAATAGAGAGCCTGTCTTTTTCCTTGTGAGTCACTGCTCTGTGTTCCACACTCTTGTATTTTCCATTTGTTAATACCTGTGCATGCAGAAAATTAGTGAATTCTACAACATCGATTCATGGTAAGATGGAGAAAGGAAAGCCCATGATTTCCTTACTTCTAAAGTGTCGCCAATGTTGATGACAAATGCATTTGGAACAGGCTGAATAGGCATCCATTTGTTGTCTTTAAGGATTTGGAGTCCTACTGAACCACCCTTCCCTTGCTGCAACACTGTAAGGGCACTTCCATCTGAATGCGGACTAAGACCTAAAACAAGGTCCGGTCTTGCACATGGTGGGTAGTAGTTCATCCTTATGGCTTGCACAGCCACCCCAAACATCTCTTCAAAAAAATCTGTTCTCAGGTTTAGTGTCATGGCTATATATTCCAGTAGATGCTGACACAGCTTCCTCACTTCTCCTGAATAGACCTCTACAGTTTCACTGATGCAAGAATTGCACGACGCATTATAAGTAAATTGAAGACTTGTCCGCTTAAAATTCTGGAGGAAATAGAAATTGTGTTTATACTGTTACCTGAACTTGAGTGGCTTTGCTGGCCATAGTTTTGGGACCCTTATAAAGTGGGGCTCAAGCCCAAGAGCAAACATGTTGCACCAGTCCAGCTTTTGGTCCTCAGAGAACACAAAGGCCTGTCCATATCCCTGAACAGTCCCTGGCAACATGGGATACTTCTGCTTCTCCTCTAAAGGCAGCACGAAGAAATCCCTGGCAACCTTCTCTATACTCTCCAGCAAACTCAGATCAATCCCGTGGTTAATCACCTGATAAAAACAAGAAAGCAATATAAACTTAGCCTTCGTGCTCATTTTATCCTGCACTAACAAAGAAATAAAGGGGGAAAAAGAAATATCAGCGTGTACCTGAAAAAAACCCCACTCCTCGCAAGCTCTTGTCAGCTGCAACATTTCACTCTTGTATTCATCTTTATTGCCTTTAACAAGCCTTGAGAAATCAATGATGGGAACGGTATCAGGAGGCTGTAGAGCTGTGGCTAGTGTTGGTCTTTCTGTCATGTCCCTAACAAATCTTTCAGGGATTGTTGCTGGCCTAGCCTTTCTCAGTTCTTGAACATCATCAATATGACCAACGTTAATTGGAGAAATGGGAACAGGAGCCATGGAAACAGAATTTGGAAATGTGTCAAAAAATTAGTGAAAGCTAAAGAAGAAGTTTTAACTGATAGCTTCAAGCTTACACAACTCTGCATTTATAGAAGGAGAAAGTGCAGTCTGCATTGTTAAATGCCCAGTGGTCTTCTGTGCGTGGACCCGTGTCATGCACTTTATAATATCACCTTTCACGGCACAGCTAAATTCTTGTACGAATCCAGAGTCTGTGTCAAAATTATTATTTGCTAGTCCTCCTCGAAACTCTTCTTCTCCAAATAAAGTCAGAGAAACTTTTCAAGTTAAATGCCCAAATTAAGCCATTGGCAGGGATGGGATTCCCTTCTAATTAAAGACCGGACAGCCTCTTATTATTAGAGACTTAACGTACATGCTATGGAAAGTGCAAGGACATTCATCATCTCAATGTCTTCATCAAAATTATGGATAAATTAGAAAATTAGCATGTAAAATAAAAATAAATGTCGAATTAACATGTCAAAAAAAAGTTTTTGGTGAAATACCATATATTTCAATATCATGGTTCTGAACTACAACATTTAGTTACATGTCACGGTTCTAGACCGCGACATCAATTAAATGTCGTGATTGAGAATAATAAACGATTTGTAATGGTCAGTTAAACTGGTCAACCAATTTATAAAAAAAATCATAAAACTACTAAAATCAAGGTCTCGAGTAGAAATTTTTGAAATCTAAAGATTCAGCACCTTTCCATCAACCACAAAATTTTATTAGTGCATCGTCCTTGATGTCCAACCTTTGTTACATGTTTCGACCACCAAAAATTCTTGACATGTTAACAAAAAAAAACATATACCATTCTACTTCTATCACCATGAACCATATGTCGTCACAATGCATAGAATAACCACCCATACTCCTTTCACTCTAAGACAGTGTACCAAATCATCATTACCAATGATTTTAACATAAGAGTTCATAAAATTATGATTTTTATATGAAATGATTGATCGGTTTTTATAATTGGATCAACCGCCCTACCAATTGAGCCACAAGATTGACAGTAAAGCTACATGTTAAGTTGTTGTTATTTTGAAGTGCGACAAGGTAAAAATATGCTATTTCTCTTAATCTTTTTCAAATAGTATTATTGTGCCAAAACTTTTAACCTATTGTGCTTTTTTTTTTTTTTTTGTTAAATCCCAAGATTATAGTCTGTAGCCATACAAGGCACTTACCTGCCTTGAGCCATCTCAAATAATTTCACTTCTATTGAGCTGTTACTAGCACCTAGCTTCCCCGTAGGGTAAGGTTGTCGTAACTCATAAACTCCTGTCCACTTCTCTGCTTGTCTTGTAAGAGAGGAAGTTATCCTAATGAAAAAGCACAACAGTCCAATTCCTTGGTGCGTTTTTTATTTATTTATTTTGTGAAGCATTTAACGGACATGAATCGGTGCATACCTAGACAGGAGGAAAGATCCTTTCACGTGAAGCTTGCTAAAAGCTCCTGTATTCCTTCCTTCGACAGTTTGTTTTATTATGCGATGAGGGGATTTTTGTCACGATACCAAAGAAATTGCGTGAGTTTCATGTGATTATTTAATAATTATGGCCATTAAAACTAACAGAGTGGTAAAGATGGAGATAAAAAAATAATATCAAAAATAGATTGGAGACCTAATTTATATGCCTCCTCCTAAATCATGCCTAGTGTTATTGTCATCATGCATATGTCCTCCACTTCTTCTTCCCTTCCTCTTCGTCCCTGTGTTTTAAGCCTCTGATCTAGCCACCTCCCGGGCCCTTGAGGATTATACTATTCAGCCATGGTTGTTACCATGGAAGGTTACCACTGGACCACTAACTAGTGCTTGTCTACAATCCTCAAGCCTTTTCTTGAGGTCTTGTTGGCCCACTCCTTCACTTTCGAACAAGTTATTTCGCTCCTTTCTGCTATATAATTTGTCTCGAACAACAACGGACCAAAATCCTCTCATTCTACTTCGAACCATGCACAATTTGATGAGGATTTGTCTTCCAAAAAAAGGGGTAGAAATATTAGTGTACTGAGAATCTTAGAAGGAACGTCCTAAAAAGTCTTGGAATTTGAAAAATAGTAATGAATAGTAAAATATCAAGAGCTTTTACATTTTGATCTTTAATTTTTTTGATGATTTTTTTTTTAAATTTCAAACTTATTTTTTTTTATAATTTTATTATTCAATATTAAATTTACTGGTTACTAGATTTCATAATTTATTTTAATTATTTTCTATAAAATTATTTCATCTTATAATCTAAATCACGAGTTTTATAGATTAGTTATGTTAACTTAAGTTTTTTTTTTTTTTCTCATCATCATCATGGCAAATGGTCATGGTATAATGCATTATTGCTGATTATAAATAAATACATATAATATATAGGCATACATGGATGATTATAAATACACATCTTAGGTCAGCTACTAATGTAATTTTATATTAGCATACCTACGAGTTCAATTAAACTATTTCCAAGCTTTTGTCCATTTAGAAGTCTTGACATGGCTGGGCATATGCCGTGCAGAGTTTAGTTCTGATTGCCTAAACAGATTCAATCACATCCTAGTATTTGTAAAGAATTGTTCAATTTATTTCTTAGTATTTCACATGATCATGGATCAACCCGACACTGTTTTTCCACGACAAAAAGAAAAGGGAGAAAGATACCATTGGACTTGAGGGTATATTAGCATAGGCAAATTTGGCTTTTTCATGGGAAAAAATGAAAAGAACATCGTCACCTATCTAGTAGGGTTGTTTATTAGTAGGGTTGTTTATTGTTCAGTTTTGTTTAGACTAAAAAAACTAACCGAACCGAATTATATTAATTTTGTGAAATATTAACCGGATCAAAAACCGGTTCAAACCAAACCGGTCCAGTTCGGTTAAATCCGGTTTTTAAGGCAAAAAAACCAGGAAACCTAATCCCATCATCCAGATTTTTTATATGGCAAGAGAAAACACAGGCACAGAAAGAAGATCGATTTTACAGCCACGGTTTCCATTGTCATTAATCCCATCGATCTCAACCATTACTACAAATACTTACCACAAGAAAAACAACTAAGAATGAAAAGGGAAAAAAGATAAAAACAAGAAAAAGATACAAGAAGTGACAAAGATGCTCAAAGATATTGCCGGTAGCTTTGTTCTTTTCCTATGGAGTATATATAGCAAGTACAAGCTACAATAAATTTTCAAGTTACAGAGGCTTATAAATATACAGAAGCAAGGGAGAGAAACAATTGTTAACTCTTATTTTCTTTACTATCTTTTCGCTGAAAATCATTGTACATCAAGTTCTTTGGATGTGAATGTGCTGTTGAAAAATATGACCTTCGCATTGAAAGCTCATTCAACAACCCACTGGAAAGGAAGATTGAAAATTAATTGAGAGGGGGGAAGATTGGGAATTTTCTTTGGAGCAGGCGGCGGCTTTTTGTGAGAGACAGGAAGGTTATATTAACTGTTATGGTTGGGTTATAATTTAACTATTTATACTTCAAAGATTTGTGTAACTTTTGGTTTTTAGCAGGTTTGGTTTGGTTTGTGTCGGTTTCTGGTTCAAAACCGAAACCGAACCGGACCTGTTAAAATTTTTGGTTTTGACAATTGGTTTAATCGGTTTTTCATTTTGGTTCGGTTGTTTCGGTTAATTTTTCTTTGGTTTTCTCGGTTAATCGGTTATTTTGAACACCTCTACTATCTAGCATGACCCAGGATATGAGAATCTTAAGCCTTGACATGATTTTTAGATACATTATTTTTCAATTTATATTATTACCAGATCCAAGATTCTTCTTATAAATGATATTTTTTATTTTTTTTAGACTTGTTATAGATTTAAAAGGAAAAAAAAATATTAAACTCGATTGAGTTTATAATCCAAGTACACCTTAAATATATGGAGTGAACACTATGCAAGTCCATAATGTTTTTCTCATTTTTCCTTTATATATATAATCTAAAGCGTGTGGGGTGAATATTATGTAACTGCATTGTTCACCCCTTCATGTTTTATTGTGGACGCACTGTTCACTTTTTTTTTAAAGTTTGCTATAAATTTAAGAGGGAAAAAAAATATTAAACCCGGTTGAGATCATGGTCTAGGTTCACCCAAAATAAACTAAAGCGTGTGGAGTGAATACTGTGTAGATACACTGTTCATCCCCGCATATTTTACTGTGTACGACATTGGTCATTAGTTTTTTTTAAAGGTTTTGCTATAATTTTAAGGGGAAAATTTATGAGGTGAACAATATGCAACCGCATTGTTCACTTCCTTATGTTTTATCGTGGATGATATTATTTACTTTTTTAGGTTTGCTATACATTTAAGGAGAGAAAAATATTAAACCTGGTTGAGTTCACGGTCCGGATCCACCCTACAAATTTTACTGTGATGACACTATTCACTTTTTTTTTTGTTTAAGAAAAGATATTTTCTTTTTTTTTCTATTTTTAAAAATTAATCCTAATCTTATTTTGTTTTTATATTTAGATTAATATCCTTTCTCTCTTTTATGTTATTTAGAAAGCCTATATGAAATGATGATTGTTTTTTTAATTATGCATTTAATTTTTGAGGAGGTTTTTCTGATTAATTTATATTGTGTTTAATTTTTTGTATAGATAAACTTTATTTTTGAAAATAAAAGAAAATTTATTTTCAAATAATATTTCTAATATATGTAGTATTGCATATTAGTTTTTCCCTTTTATTTTATTCACTCAATTTAATGTGTGTGTCTATTTTTATTATCGTTTGATTGAATAAAAAAATTTATTTTAATTAAAAAATTTAGTAAACAACTGCATAAATGTCATGTCTTTCAAAATTAAATATCTTGATCATACCTGTCTCTTGATTTTTCCAGTTTTTATTTTTGTTCATTGTTTATGATTTTTTTTTCCACTTATTAACACACATAGTTCTTAATTTATTTGATTACATGTATGTATAAAATTTTTAATTTTTACTTAGAATTTTTTTAAATACAAAAACATGTTGGAAAAGTTAATATATAAATTTTTTTGTTGAGAAAAGAAATACCTAATCAGCAGTGTAATATGAGTAAAATATCTAGTATATACTAGATGAAGTAAAAGGATTTAACATGCAAAAAGAAAAAAAAAATTTAATAAAAGACACGGCCAACACCATGTTTCTTGCCAAAACCTAAGGAAAACATGCATAGATGTATTAAAATTTTGAGAATGGAACTTTGTGAAACTAGACTAAATTTTTTTAATGAATATATTTACTATACTTCATTTTTTATTTTTTTTAATTAATTTTTTTTTTCAATTTCATCCTATAACATTGACTTGATTGAGAATTGAATTTCATATTTTTTTTCTAGTTTGTTTTTTTTATGGGATTATTATAGTCTCATGACCCAAGTTGAGAGTCTTGCTAGTTCGTCAGGTTGACTCGAGTTTTTTTTGTTTGTTTTTTAATTGAATATATTTTTTTTCAATTCCATCTTTTAATATTAAGTTGATTGAGAATTAAAATGTATATTTTTTTACTTACTTTCTATGAAGCTATCCTGGTCTCTTGACTCGAGCTTGATAGATTAACTCATGATGATTTAGGTTGTTTTTTTTTGTTTTGTTTTAATTTTATCCTTCAACATTAGACTGATTGGAAATTGATTTTTATATGTTTTTTTATTTACTTTTTATGAGGTTATCATGATCTTATAACCCAAGTCGCTAGTTATGTCGGTTGACTATGATTTGTTTTTTGTCATTTTTTAGTTTAAACTTTTTTAATTTTATCATTCAATATTGGGTTGATTGAAAATTATGATTCATAATTTATTTTGGTTTGTGTTCTATAAGGTTATCCAGGTCTCATGACTTAGATTGTTTGATTGATTTACTTAGGTGGTTTTTAATCTTTTTTCTTCATTTTTGTTTTTAGTCTCATCCTTCAACATTGAGTTGATTGAGAATTGAGTTTTATAATTTATTTCAATTAATTTTCTATGAGATTACCCCAGTCTCATGACTTAAGTTTGACAGGTTAACCTAGGTTGACTCAACTTATTTTTTTAGAATTTTATTTTTAATTTCATCATTCAACAATGAGTTGATTAAAAATTGAGTTTAATAACTTTTTTTTATTTTCTTTCTATAGGGTTATTAGGGTCTTATGACCTAGATAGTGGATTTAACAAGTTAACCCAAGTTGATCTAATATGTTGTCATTGTAATATTTTTTAAAAAGATATCGTCTTAATTTTTTTTAATCATATTGTATTTTTATTGGCCATTCAAGTTGTCTTTGAACTTGTAAGTTTACCAAGTCATATCATGTCAATCTCCATGTAGTTTATATATATATATATATATATATATATATACATATATATATATATATATTGCTAAAAACCACATTAATAACATTTGCATATTTTTTTATGTAAAAAAAAAAAGTGATTTGACCCAAAGTGTACTACAAACAATGATTCAATGATATACTTAAAAAGTTGTTAAAATTTTCAAATATTAATCTTAAATTTAGAATTTAATAAATAAGAGAGTGTGTGTGTTATCTTTGTTTAACCATTGTACCTATTTATGCAATATAGTATAAACTAGTTAGTTGCTTGCGTGTTTTCGTGGGGAACTTTTCAACAATGCCTAATGATTGATGTAAACTTGTCCAACCTAGAAACCCATAGTCTATGTCTTGGCTCTAGTTGAGTTTAATAATCTTGCATTTTATAAACTATTTTAATAAAATAAATAATTATAAAAATATATATTTACGAGAAAGACAACAAAACCCAAGATAAAAATAGGCAATCATTTTTCTCTTCCTGATTGGGCCTTCATTAGACTCAGTTAGGATGAAATTCAGGTTTGAATTAAAAAGTTAATAAAGAATTAGAGACTGAATTGAATGAAAGAAAAAAAAAGTTTTTGTCATGTGCAGTGCATGCGCCAACATGTAAGGAAGGTTGCCACTTTGAGAAAGCACGTCTCTCTTTCTTTGCACTCCTCTTATAGATCCAGTGTTGTTTTCAGTGACCCATTCTTATCTCTCTCTTTCTTTGCACTCCTCTAATTGGTTCTTTGAAAAAGAAAAGGGATGCATTTCCCCCTCAATTTCAATTCTAGCCCCTTTACTTTCAATCATTTAAAAGATAGAAATTTCCAACTATTTTTACAAAATCAAGCATAATTTAATATCAAGATTTTTTTATACTACAAGAACCTTATACTAAGTAAATCAAATTAAACCACCAATCTCAATCTCAATTTATCTTATTTTGAAAGAATCAAACAAAAAAACAAAATACTAAGGTGATACGAACCAGATTGTTAACACAAAGGATGGTGAGAATCAACAATCATTACCACATGATCCTCTAGAGTTACTAATTGGGTCATAGCAAGGTCAAGGGCCAATAAAATTAAAAAGGTATTGATTGGGCTGATTCAAAATGATTAGGCCAAAAAAAGTGTATAGACTTCAACAAGGGATGAACATATTTTAATTAATATAATCAAGGACAAAGATGATAATGAGAATTAAATAAAATCTGAAATTAAAAAAAGGGAGTCAACAAAAAAAGATTTTATTGAGCTGTGGAGTCTTTATAAAGCCAAAACACAAGGCTGACAACATCCTTTCTAAAGGACACTTTTGGCTGCAGGCTTGCTTTGAATTTTAGGCTTCATTAATTTAATTATTATAAAACTTAATTTATTATATTTATGATCCTATGTTCAAACCATTAAATTTTTGTTCTTTGGCACTATAAATATCCTTTTGAAAGGGAGTGTAAGGGTTTTAGACTTTGATGAATGAAATATATATGTGTTTGAGGGTATTATCCTACTTTGGTTTTCTAACGACATGCATCAACTTATTGAAAAAAAACTGTCTTTGTGATGTCATCCTACACTTCTCGTTCATAAATTGCTATTTGTTAGATAGGGATTTTATAGTCTAATAATGTTCATGCTTAGGTTTAAGGTAATCTCTGTGTTACACTTCCAAACTTAATTTCTTGACTTTCTAGGAGTTGTATCTTTTGCATGTGGGTTATGAGACCGCGCGATTTGATATCAGAGCTTGGCTCTATTAATTATGTTATATCCTTCTGTTAATTTTGTTTTTTATGTTGTTTCGTGTCAAACTACTTGTTCTAATCTTCTTCTCTTTAATTTAGTAACAACATCTTCTTAGTAAAAAGAAAAGTATAATTTTTATTTGTTACTATCTCTCAATATATCAATAGCATAAAAGTAAAAAAAAAAAAAGAAGATTAGTTTCAGATTTTGCCGTAAAAAAACTAAATAAGGAGAAAATGGATCAAATCAACTTGGAATTAGCTCAAACTTGATATTCTGGTTACTGGAGTCCTAACCGCTTTACATAGTAAATCTGGATTCATTTAGACATTGTTTTCTTTAAGTTCCAAATTTGGGTATTAAAAGGGCTATTTTGCGTCAGGTTTTATTCCATGTATTAAAATGACTCAAAATTAACTCAAATTTTATGTTCTATTTACTGGGGTCCTAATCGCACTATATATTAATTTTAGGTTCATTTCAACATTGTTTGCTCTAGGGTCCAAATTCGTGTTCCAGCTTGTTGTAACGAGTCTATTTTGCGTAAGCTTTTAAAACTTGTTTTGTTTCTATTGATTTTGTATGTATTAGTATTCTATCATCATATTTGGCATATTTAGGTGTTATTCACATCATTTTCATATATTTCACCTCTATTTTTTTATCTGTTTTTAAGTCTTTCATATTTCATACAAATTCATTTACTACTAATGAAACTGTAATCACAGTTTTGTTTTTGCTTGTTTTCATTATTTTGTTGCTTCTAAATTCATATTTATTCATTTGGATTATGATACTAAGTGGTTCTATATGATGTTGATTTTAGTTTAGTAAGAGCTAAAAAAAATTGAGACGAGAAGAAAAAGGCGTAGCAAGCATATTAGAGTGAAAAAATTTGATATGTCAGATCAGAGCAGTACACGAACCCCTTCTGATGGTGACGTAAAACTTCAAATTAAAGGCACAACACATATGTTAACAAATATACAAATGATGTTAGGAGACATGAGAACATGGGGATGACTCTAATTCTAATAATCATGATGTACGTAGAGTAGGGGTTGAAAGGATGAACCATAACAGTAGAGCTAAAAGGCTGATTTTAGTGATTTTAGGGAGGACAATGATGACTTTAGGGATGAAGGTTTTGAGGATGAGACTTTAGGATAGAGGGGAGGTTTTCAGCAACCTAGAAACTGAAGAGATTTTGGGTCTAGACAAAGAGGCCAATTCAGTCAGAGGGGAAATTTCCGTAATGTGGAGAACATGATGATATGGATGGGGAACTAGACTCTATTAAACTGAAAAATCCTTAATTTCCAAGGTAAAAATGATCTCGAGGCTTATTTAGAGTGGGAGAAAAAGGTTGATTGGGTTTTTATTGCTATAGGTATTATGATAAAAAAAAAAAAAACAAGAAGTTGGTGGTCATTGAATGTATGGATTATGCATTGATATGGTAGGATTAAATTTTAATCAGTATGAGAAGGGATGGGGAGCGACCTGTAGAGATATGAGGGGAGATAAAAGTCTTGATAAGAAGGAGCTTTGTTCCTAATCACTATTATAGGGATGTATATATGAAGTTACAAGGTCTGACTCATGGTTATAAGATAGTAGATGAATATCACAAAGAGATAGAGATAACAATGATTTGGGCTAATGTTGTTAAAGATATAGAAGCCACAATGACTAGATTTCTTAATGGGCTGAATAAGAACATTGTTAATGGTGTGGAGTTACAACGTTATATAGAGTTGAAAGACATGGTACATATGACTACAAAAGTGGAGAGATAAATCAAGAGAAAGAGGTAGCGTAAGACCACATATCAACTTGAAGGCCAAATCTGAAAAAGAGGGGGCTGCCCAATCGAAGTCCTTTGTGCATGTTAAAGTCGAACCACCTAAGGCCAAGAAGGAGACGCCATCTGATGGGAAAGGTAAAATCAATTCACAACCAATATGTAATTGTGATATAAAATGCTTTAGATGTTTGGGGAGTGGACACATTGCTTCTCAGTTTCTAAATAAAAGAAAAATGATCGTAAAGCATGGCGAGATCGAGTTTGAAAGTGACAAATCTAATATTGATAAGATGCCACTCTTGGAGGATTGTAGCGATGTGGAGATTGTATATTCAGTTGAGGGGGAGGCCTTGGTTATAACATATGTTTTGAATGCACAAGTTAAAGAGGATGATGTAGATCAATAAAGGGATCACATCTTTCACACTAGGTGTTATATTCAAAATAAGATATGTAGTATGATAATTGATGGAGGTAGTTATGCCAATATCGCTAGTACGACTTTTGTTAGAAAATTGAATTTGAATATTATGAAGCATCCTAAACCTTATAGATTGTCGTGGTTGAATAAATATGATGAGGTGAAGGTCACTAAATAGGTGTTGATTTCCTTTGTTATTGGTAGATTTTCTGATGATGTTATGTGTGATATGGTCCTTATGCATACCAGTCACTTACTTTTTAGTCATTTACTTTTAAGGTGTTCATGATAATTTGATAGTAGGGTTTCAGATTTTGCCGTAAAAAAACTAAATAAGGAGAAAATGGATCAAATCAACTTGGAATTAGCTCAAACTTGATATTCTGGTTACTGGAGTCCTAACCGCTTTACATAGTAAATCTGGATTCATTTAGACATTGTTTTCTTTAAGTTCCAAATTTGGGTATTAAAAGGGCTATTTTGCGTCAGGTTTTATTCCATGTATTAAAATGACTCAAAATTAACTCAAATTTTATGTTCTATTTACTGGGGTCCTAATCGCACTATATATTAATTTTAGGTTCATTTCAACATTGTTTGCTCTAGGGTCCAAATTCGTGTTCCAGCTTGTTGTAACGAGTCTATTTTGCGTAAGCTTTTAAAACTTGTTTTGTTTCTATTGATTTTGTATGTATTAGTATTCTATCATCATATTTGGCATATTTAGGTGTTATTCACATCATTTTCATATATTTCACCTCTATTTTTTTATCTGTTTTTAAGTCTTTCATATTTCATACAAATTCATTTACTACTAATGAAACTGTAATCACAGTTTTGTTTTTGCTTGTTTTCATTATTTTGTTGCTTCTAAATTCATATTTATTCATTTGGATTATGATACTAAGTGGTTCTATATGATGTTGATTTTAGTTTAGTAAGAGCTAAAAAAAATTGAGACGAGAAGAAAAAGGCGTAGCAAGCATATTAGAGTGAAAAAATTTGATATGTCAGATCAGAGCAGTACACGAACCCCTTCTGATGGTGACGTAAAACTTCAAATTAAAGGCACAACACATATGTTAACAAATATACAAATGATGTTAGGAGACATGAGAACATGGGGATGACTCTAATTCTAATAATCATGATGTACGTAGAGTAGGGGTTGAAAGGATGAACCATAACAGTAGAGCTAAAAGGCTGATTTTAGTGATTTTAGGGAGGACAATGATGACTTTAGGGATGAAGGTTTTGAGGATGAGACTTTAGGATAGAGGGGAGGTTTTCAGCAACCTAGAAACTGAAGAGATTTTGGGTCTAGACAAAGAGGCCAATTCAGTCAGAGGGGAAATTTCCGTAATGTGGAGAACATGATGATATGGATGGGGAACTAGACTCTATTAAACTGAAAAATCCTTAATTTCCAAGGTAAAAATGATCTCGAGGCTTATTTAGAGTGGGAGAAAAAGGTTGATTGGGTTTTTATTGCTATAGGTATTATGATAAAAAAAAAAAAAACAAGAAGTTGGTGGTCATTGAATGTATGGATTATGCATTGATATGGTAGGATTAAATTTTAATCAGTATGAGAAGGGATGGGGAGCGACCTGTAGAGATATGAGGGGAGATAAAAGTCTTGATAAGAAGGAGCTTTGTTCCTAATCACTATTATAGGGATGTATATATGAAGTTACAAGGTCTGACTCATGGTTATAAGATAGTAGATGAATATCACAAAGAGATAGAGATAACAATGATTTGGGCTAATGTTGTTAAAGATATAGAAGCCACAATGACTAGATTTCTTAATGGGCTGAATAAGAACATTGTTAATGGTGTGGAGTTACAACGTTATATAGAGTTGAAAGACATGGTACATATGACTACAAAAGTGGAGAGATAAATCAAGAGAAAGAGGTAGCGTAAGACCACATATCAACTTGAAGGCCAAATCTGAAAAAGAGGGGGCTGCCCAATCGAAGTCCTTTGTGCATGTTAAAGTCGAACCACCTAAGGCCAAGAAGGAGACGCCATCTGATGGGAAAGGTAAAATCAATTCACAACCAATATGTAATTGTGATATAAAATGCTTTAGATGTTTGGGGAGTGGACACATTGCTTCTCAGTTTCTAAATAAAAGAAAAATGATCGTAAAGCATGGCGAGATCGAGTTTGAAAGTGACAAATCTAATATTGATAAGATGCCACTCTTGGAGGATTGTAGCGATGTGGAGATTGTATATTCAGTTGAGGGGGAGGCCTTGGTTATAACATATGTTTTGAATGCACAAGTTAAAGAGGATGATGTAGATCAATAAAGGGATCACATCTTTCACACTAGGTGTTATATTCAAAATAAGATATGTAGTATGATAATTGATGGAGGTAGTTATGCCAATATCGCTAGTACGACTTTTGTTAGAAAATTGAATTTGAATATTATGAAGCATCCTAAACCTTATAGATTGTCGTGGTTGAATAAATATGATGAGGTGAAGGTCACTAAATAGGTGTTGATTTCCTTTGTTATTGGTAGATTTTCTGATGATGTTATGTGTGATATGGTCCTTATGCATACCAGTCACTTACTTTTTAGTCATTTACTTTTAAGGTGTTCATGATAATTTGATAGTAGGGTTATTCATAATAGATTTAGAAATAAATACATTATTGTAAAATATGGTAAAATCATCACTCTTATAACTCTATGTCCAAAACAAGTCGAAAAAGGAATGTGAGGTTGAAGAGAATGAAAAATCATATAAAGACAAGGATGAGAGAAAACCATCAGATTCGACCAATTCTAAATCAATAATTAAATTATTTAAGAGTGGAGGTAAGACTAGAGGAGTGAATAAAGTAAATGTGAGTGATGATCATTGTGTGGAAAAATTAAAGAAACCACCATTAAAGGGAATATAATATCAAATTGACCTTGTACCTAGAGCTATGATTCCTAACTGACCAACTTATAAAAGTAATCATGAGAGACGAATGAGCTTCAAAGGTAAGTAGATAAGCTGATGATGAAGGGTACATTCGTGAGAGTATGAGCCCTTGTGTTATGCTAGTGTTACTTATACCTAAGAAGGATGGAATATGAAGGATGTGTGTTGATTGTCGAGCCATCAACAAAATAACAGTAAAGTATAAACATCATATACTTGGCTTAATGATATACTAGATGAGTTACGCAGATCATGTATTTTCTCTAAATTTGATTTGAAAAGTGGGTACCATCAGATTAGGATGAAAGAACACGATGGATAGAAAACTGCATTTAAGATTAATCATGGTTTGTATGAATGGTTAGACATGATTTTTGGACTTACAAATACACCTAGTATGTTTATGAGGCTAATGAATTATGTGTTGTATGTATTTATAAGTAAATTTATGGTTCTGTATTTAAGGCAAGTTGATAAGTTGATGATAAAGGAGGTACATTCATGAGAGTGTGAGCCCTAATGTTGTCCTAGTGTTACTTGTACCTAAGAAGGATGGAACACAGAGGATGTGTGTTGATTGCCGAGCCATCAATAAAATAACAGTAAAGTATAAACATCATATACCTGGCTTAATGATATACTAGATGAGTTACACAAATCATTTATTTTCTCTAAATTTGATTTGAAAAGGCGGTACCATCAGATTAGGATGATAGAAGGGAATGAATGGAAAATTGCATTTAAGACCAAGCATGGTTTGTATGAATGGTTAGTCATGCTGTTTGGACTTACAAATGCCCCTAGTATATTTATAAGGTTAATGAATCATGTGTTGCATGCATTTATAGGTAAATTTATGGTTGTGTATTTTGATGACATTCTGATCTATAACAAAAACTTGAATGAGCATCTTAATCATTTATTTAATGTACTTAATGTATTCTGTAGTAAAAAATTGTACACTAATTTTAATAAATGTACCTTTTTGCATGGAGCAAATTGTGTTTCTTAGATATGTTGTAACTGTAGAAGGTATCAAGATGGATAAAAACAAGGTTAAGGCCATTCGAGATTGACCTACACCTAAATCTGTAATTAAGGTGCGAAGTTTCCATGGTTTGGCTTGTTTTTATATGAGGTTTGTTAAGGGTTTTAGCACATTAGCTGCACCACTCACTGAGATCATCAAAAAGTTAGCTGGTTTTAAATTAGGGTATTGACCAAGATAATGCATTTAACTTGTTGAAAGAAAAACATTGTTCAACACCTTTATTAACTTTACTTTACTTTATAAAAGCTTTTAAGATTAAATGTGATGCCTCAGGAATAGGTGTTGGAGCTATTTTAATACAGGATAAATGATCTATTGCTTATTTCAGTGAAAAGCTTAATGGTGTAGCGTTGAACTACCCTACTTATGATAATGAGCTTTATGCTTTGGTGAGAACTTTGGATACATGACAGCATTATTTGTGACCAAAAGAATTCATGATTTATTCAGATCATGAATCATTAAAGCATTTGAAATGACAAGGTAAGTTGAATTGGCGACATATAAAGTGGGTGGAATTCATTGAAACATTCCTTTGTGTGATCAAATATAAGCAAGGCAAGAACAATATAATGGTTGATGTGCTTTTATGAAGGTATGCTCTTTTATCTACCTTGAATGCTAAGTTGTTAGGATTTGAGTATGTGAAGAAATTGTATATGAATAATGATGATTTTTCTAATGTATTTCATGTATGTGAGAATTAAGCTTTTGGGAAGTTCTATAAGCTTGATGGATACTTGTTTAAAGAAAATAGACTTTGTGTGCCTAATAGTTTTATTCGTGAATTATTTGTTCGTGAAGCTCACGGGGACGATTTAATGTCGCTAAGACTTTGGATGTATTAAATGAATACTTTTACTGGCCTAAAATGAATTATGATGTGCAAGGAGTGTGTGATAGATGCATTACATGTAAAAAAGCTAAATCTAAGGTCTTACCACATGGTTTGTATACTACTTTACTTGTACCTAAAAAATCTCGGGTAGATATTTTCATGGACTTTTGTTTTAGGTTTACCTAGGTCGAAGAGAGGAAGGAACTTTATCTTTATAGTTGTTGATAGGTTTTCTAAGATGACGCATTTCATAACATGTCATAAAATCGATAATAGAACCAATATTTTTTTTTTACTCTTTAGAGAGATAATATGACTTTATAGGTATCTAGAAACATAGTTTTAGATCATGATGTAAATTGTTTTAGTTATTTTTGGAAAGTTGTATGAGGAAAGTTGGGAATTAAGTTGTTATTTTTACTATTTGTCATACACAAACTAATGGTCAAACAAAAGTAGTAATAGAATTTTAACTATACTTTTATAATTGGACAGTTGGAAAAAAAATGGTGTGTAAAGGTTGGTTTTAAGGCTCCCTTTCCACCCTATTTTATCCTCTTCAACTACACAAAATTCACCCTAATTTATAGGGGATGAAAGGGGGTATGGGGTGTTTATTTGGTATGAATCTTGACCCTTTATTCAAACGGGAAGGATCCCAACCATTGACTAAAAGTCACCATCACATGTTGTAAATGCTGGTTGAGTTGTCTTTTTTTGGTTAACTTTGTAACAGGTTTAGGGCTTTCAAGAGACAACTTTTTTCTTAGGCTCGGATGCAATGGCAGGTCATCAGAGTGACATCGTTTTTTTCTTATATGGTGAAGGTATGAGAGAGAAGGAAGGCTTGAATGGTGGCATCAAAACTGGCATTTTTGTGTTATCCATTGAAAAAAATAAATAGTGCCAAATGACTCATTGTCTGGAACTATTTTTTTTTTTACCTTTATTGATCAAAACGATATCGTTTTAATTCAAAACACGTTGTTTTGGTCAAAACAACACCAAAACACGTTGTTTCATTTAAATGAAATGGTGTCGTTTTGGGGTTTTTTATTTCAGCCCCTACTTTTTTAATTTATTCAATTAAATCCTCAATTGAATTTTGATTCTAAATTCAATTCAATTCTCCCCTGCCGAGTTTTAAAATGATCCCCTGATTTCAGAGTCCTTTTCAACTTTTTTTAATCTTAAATATTTTTAATTTTCCCGTAATTCACTTCTAAACTTCTAATTTCTTTGATTTCACCCCTGTTTTCTATTGAATTTGGCCTATGAATTCACGCCCCTGTTGCAAAAAGGTTTTTAGTTCCGAATTTCTTCAATATGGCCATTAATTAACCCATAAACTTTGATTTTCTTGTAATTTTATCCATGATTTCACTCAATTTGAGTTTGGGAAAATTAAATTTAATCCTTTAAAATTCTAACCTTCTCAATTAAGTCCTAATTAAGCTTTTAAACCTAATTTTCACCAATAAAATCCTTAATAAAGTTAATTTGACCCATTAATCTAATTAAGTCCTTGCATTTAATTGAATCTTTTAATTTGATCTAAATTAATTCTTAAAATTAATTAAACATTTAATTGGGACCATGATTAAATTAAATTGGCCCATTAAAAGTCTAATTAAGACTCCAGATTTAATTTTTATACAAATTTGTCCAATAATCATTTAATTTGACCTTGAATATGCATTATCTTTTTAAGTCTTGGGGTACAATGAAGTACAATTGGGCTTCTAATTTTGTCCAAAACTCTAGTTTAGTTCCATCGTGCATTTGAAACCCTTCTTAACCTATTTTTTTTTTTTTTGCTAGGTTTCCACTTTTTTTTCATTGCTTTTCAATTATTTTGTTTTTTTTATTTTTAAATTTTAAAAGAAAAGGGATAATTTTGGGGAAAACTCAAAATTGGATTATGACAGTTGCAATCTCTTTACAATGTTTACGATAGAAAGTCTCGTAAGGGACTTTAGATAATAAGCTTGTAAAGAAAAAAATATGAGAGATTGTGGATATATTAGATGAAGAAATGGTTATTCGTTCCAAAAGTGCTAGAAGTAAGGGCTTGAAAACGCACTAAAAAAAATGGATAGGGCTAAAAAGTGCATTATTTGGTATGTGATGACCATAAAGCACACTTGAAAGGAAATAGATAGAGCTAGAAAGCATACTATCTTATGGGTAAGGGCTAGAAAGCGTATTATGTGATATGCGAAGGCATTCTAGCACACTCAAAAGGAAAGAGATAGGGCCAGAAAGCATATTGTCCAGTATGAGAGGACTAGAAAGTACACTCAAAATGAAATAGATAGGGCTAGAAAGCACACTATCTAGTTGTGAAGGCTAGAAAACACAATAAAAAAGTGTCAAAGATGTTGTCTCTAAAAACCGCACTGATTTTTAAATAGTGGGAGCCTTGCCGGGCTCTGGCATCTTGTTGGGGTTTGTTTTCGCTGGAAAAGTTTGAGTCCATCAAGAATTCTTTCCTTGGACTCCTTTCATAGGTAAAAATACAATACGTTGTGATTAATATGCATGTATTCTTACATGAGAAATAGAGATCCCCTTTCTTCATAGACTTTTCTTTTTCAAAGCTTTGATTCTCTTAACAAACTTTCACGGCTTTTTCACTTTCTCTTACCCGAGCCACAACTTGTGATATTGAAATCTAGGAAGGGATGCTTATTGGACGATCTCAGATGATATTGGCAAACCCCATTGTCTAAAAACCTTTATCTCAAAGATTATTAGCTTTGCCTTCCATTCTTTGTTTTCTTAAAAGAGGAATCGTGAAGCCAGCCCTATTGTGCTTCTTGAGTTACCCCTAGTCTGATCATGCCCCTGGGTATTTTATCTTGTTTTGTTTGCTTGGATTTTCATAGGGATGATGTCATGCAGAAGAGTGTTTGGTTTTTTTACAAGAGGTTGCTTTCATATGAAATCTTTAGAATTTCAAATCCATTTTCAAACACAAAAACCATTTTGATGTTAATTTAAAACAAAATTGTTTAAAAAAGAATTCATGTAATTCCCATGGACGGGGTTTCATTAAAGTTGAATTTCTCCATAGGTTTTTCTATTGGTGACAATGTGAAGTGACCTTCTTTTTTCCATCTTGTTGGTCAGAAAGGTTCAAGTTTTGACATGATAGTTTCAAAGGAAGGAAAGATTTTTAAAACATTCATTTTATTTGTATGAATAATGAAGCATAACTTAAGGTTCTTAAAAATCTCATTTTGCATGGGAAAGCATTGCTTACTAATTAGAAATGGCTTTATTGAGCACGTAACATGGGTTTTAGCTCTTGACCATGAAAGAAAAGGATATCTGCAAGCTCAAAAGATGTTTAAGGGATCTCAAGACTAAGGATTACTAGTGCTCGTTCCTAGACCTTCTTTTAGTTAAGGGGATTTAGACCTTAGGATTGACTTTGTAAAATTGTCTGAAATGCCTCTAGTGTCAGGATTTGGAATTTTTGCCTTTGTATTTTTTATTTAGTTTTCAGCATCATCATCATCATATCAACAACCGAATCTTTGAATTCTTTTGTGCCTCTTGCTTTGCTTGGGCATCCTTGATCATTAAGATTATTTTATATATTCTTGCAGTCAAATTGCTTTTTTAATCCTCGTACTTGCTTCTAGAGTGGGGTGTGATCCTAGTCAGGATTGATTTATAAGAAAAACTTATCAGGCCCAAATGGAGACCATAAATGATATTTTTTTAGTATTGTGAAATGATTATCAAAGATACCTTTTCCTTAATTTCAAATGCATGCGTTTAAGATTAATAAGCTTTTTCTTTCTCTCATTTTATCCATGCAAAATTGTTTTTCATTGTGATTATGAATCATTAGTCATTCAATTAAAACTTAGCTTCAATGTTATTTTATGATGTTTGATTTTTTTAGGTTTATAAGCATTTGGTTACCTTATTAGGAGATTACTTGAATTCCCAAAACTCATTTGTTAAAAAATCACCAATTTAACTTCTGTATTTGTACTAATAACTTTGATTTCCCAAAAACCTTTGTGAAAACAAAAAAACAAGGTCTTTTAAGTTTATGAGATCATACAAAGTTTTTTTTAGAAAGAGAAAGTACAACAAAGAATTCTTGGCCAAACTTCAGTTTTTATTGATTTAATAGGCAAGGTACTTCTTTACAATGTTAGAGTTAGGTTTAGGTAGATCATCTCCATTCATCTTGTTAAAATTAGAGCTCCTTAAAAAAAAAAAAAAAACCTTTTTCTGATCTTCTCTCAATGTCGGCAAGGTCTTTTTCAATATCAGGTCTCCCTCGTTAAATACTCTTGGCCTAAGCTTCTTGTTGTATGCCTTATCCACTCTACTTTGGTATAACTGGTGATGACAAATAGTTGTTAGTCTATTTTCACTTATGAGATTCAACTATTTGAATTTTAGCTTTTCTCATTCTAATTCTTCTAGCTCTACATCCATTAGAACCCTTAATGATAAAATCTCCACTTTTAAATGTATCATTGCTTCCATCCTGTATATCAGAAAATAAGAAGTTACACTTGTAGAAGTTCTAATTGTGGTGTGGTATGCATGAAGTGTATACGGAAGCACCTCATGCCAATCCTTATAGGTGGCCATCATCTTCTGGATGATCTTCTTGAGATTTTTACTTGCTGCCTCGACTACCCCATTCATTTTAGGTTTGTAAGGAGAAGAATTGAGATGATTAATTTTCCACTTAGTGCAAAGCTCAACAATTAGTTTACTGTTAAAATTATAAGCGTTATTAGTTATCATTCTTGTTGGCATGTTATAGCTAAAAATCAGATTTTTCTTAATGAACCTTTTGACCATATTTTGTGTCACATGCACGTAAGAGCTAGCCTCTAGCCATTTAGTAAAACAGTCGATGGCTACCAAAATGAATCTATACCCATTGATAGCCTTTGATTTAATCACTCCTATGACATCAAATCCCCATATATCAAAAGGCCAAGGCAAGGTCATATTGAACAACGATGCTAGAGGTGCATTTATCTTGTCACCATGTGTTTAAAACTTGTGACATTTTCTGATATAGTCTACACAGTCCTCTCCATAATCAACCAAAAATACCCATATCTCTGTATTTTCCTTGCCATTGTATTCTCGTTAGCATGAGTGGCATAAGTTCCCTCATGGATTTCCTATAATGCTTATACAACCTCTTTCTTATTCAGACACCTAAGAAAATTCCCACCAAACCACCTCTTATACAAGACATCTACATCCAAGTAATAATCCATGGTCATTTATGTCGCACGTATGCGGCGTCGCGGCGATCGTCCACCCTCAATGTATGGATATATATCTGGTAAATGTGGGGAGACAAGGAATTCTTTGTCTCTTAGCGGTGAAAAAATAGAATGGGAGTCGCCACCTAGTATTCTGGTCACTAGGAACCCTAACTGGTCTCAGAGATCGAGTACGGAGACTGGTTGCGCAAAGGGAAGGTATTAGCACCCCAAATACGTCATACCTAAGGTAAGCTGCATTGTTTATTGTCTGATAAAAAAAAATCTAAGGTCTTATCATGTTGGTCTGTCTAGGGTTTAATAAAAGCCATCTTCAGTAAGGAGGTTCTTATCTTATAGGGTAAAAATCTAACTGGCCTAATGTCTATAAAAGAACTATCTTTTTAATATCAGGAATACATTTTACGTATAAATTCGTAATCCCAGACATTAAAACAAAACAAAATATTTTTGATTTTTTTGAAATATTGATCGAGTTCTCGTAACTTTAATAAACTGGTTATTAAAGCCAAAATGCATGCTAATATATATATATTTTTTTGAAGTTTTCTTTGTTGTATGAAAATACATGATTTTTTTTTTAGTTTTGAGAGACTGGGCCGTATGCATGAAAACAAAAGTTTTATTTTTTGAAAACCAAGTATTTTTAATACTAGATTTGTATTTTTACGATATAAAAATACGGACCAATATTAGTCAAAATGACATAGAATAATCTGTGGGAAAATCACAATTTTCAAATATATATATTATAATAAATAAAAAACAAAAAACAAATGGAAAAAAATTGAAATGGACTGGGCCGGACCTGTATTGGCCCAACCACAAGGGTGGACTCAGCCCAGCCACGTGGGCTGGGCTGATGTTCCAGCCCACGGAAAAAAAGGTTGGCTGGACTCAGCCTAGCCTCGTGGGCTGGGCTGCTGTTCCAGCCCGCAGAAGAAGAAACCCTTGACTGGTTACTGTGCTCATGCACAGTAACCAGTTAATTAATTAGCCGGTTACTGTGCGCATGCACAATAACCGGCTAATTATTTCTTCTTGCATGCAGAACGTGCACAGTGCACATTCTGCAAGCAAGAAGATGAAGAATAACCGGTGTGAGGGGGAAGAGAATTTACCTGAGGTGATGATCTTGGATGACTGAGCTGACGGTGATGCTGGTGACCATTCTCGGTGGTGTTGCGGTGGTGGTGACTGTGAAGCCCAGTGGCAGCAGCGGCGCTTCTTCTCCGCTGTGTAGAGACACCAGTCGTTGTCATCTTCCCCTGCCGGTTTACCTCTTCTGTCCTTTTTCTTCCTTCTCCCCGTTTGTCTCTCTCGGTCTCGCTGTCGATATCCCCGGTTTTTTTGTTTCTACTATTTTGGTCGTTTCTCTCTCAACACTGTCGGTTTCTCTCTCTCTCGGTTTCCCTCCCTGTTTTCTGCCATTTTCTTCCTCCTCCTCTTCTTCCTTTCGGGTCACTATTTATAAGGGCAGGGGGAGCGGGGTCGACCCTGCCCCGTCCCGTCGCTGCCCATGCATGGGGCGCACGTCTCCTGCATTGCTGTGGCGCCGGCCGAGGTGGCCAATGGAGGCGTCTCTTGCGGGGCACGACTTCTCTGTCTTCTCATCATGAGGAGGTGCGGGTGGCATCTAGTTTTGGTTTTAACAGGGCACGTGGGGAGCGAGAGGGGAAGAAACAAATGGAAAAGAACAAAAACTTCTCTTCCCCTATTGCATGCCAGGGGAAGAAGGAAAAGGAACAGTGCCCTCTAAAAAGGCACTGTTTCTATTTTTTTTAAATGCATGAAACGACGTTGTTTTTTCTAGTCAGTCCTTCCTTTTGCGCGCTTTTTGCAGTTTGGTCCTTGGTTTTGGATTTCTTCAATTAAGTCCCCAATTGGCCATCAAACTTTAATATTTATGCAATTAAGCCCCTAATTTGATTAAATTAACTCTTAAAAATTATAATTTGACCCCAGAACTTTAATTTCTTCCAATTAAAACATAAATTAACTCTAAAATAAATTTTTCTTATAATCAAATGCTCCATAAATTCAATTAAACCTTCAATATAATTTAATTGAGTCCACCAACATCTAATTTTGGACTTTTCTTCCTCAAATTGAATTTTCTTTGTCAACAAGGCTATCATCAGCCAATAAAATACTGCCAAATTTTAATTTTTGTATTTTTAAAACTCCCAACCAAATTTTGACTATTTTCTGAGCATTCCGACATCCTCTTTTCACTGTTATATTTTTTGATAATATGTTTTTGATTTTTTTGTATTATATTTTTTTTTTTAATAGAGAGGAAAAAATGTGAATTCGGGAATAACCCAAAAATGGGTTGTGACAGTCATTCTCCTCAAAGTCTTTTTATTTCCCTTTAATGATCCAGAAGGATATTCCTGGAGCTAGATAAACCTCTTGATGTCACTATACCATGGTTTTCCATCTAGTGACGCTTTAAATGAACACAATGAGCTTAAAGATTTCTAGTTTTGATTCTTATTAATTGCTAGGGTTGCCAAAGCATCAGCAAACTGATTTTTATCTCTACTCATGTGAGTGAATTTTATCTCTTTGAACTCATTAGCTAACTTCAAGAGATAATCCTGATATGACTTCTAGATTAATGATGTAGGCTTTATACTTGGCCGTATTATTGGTGCATTCAAACTATAATCTTTGTTGTTACTCAATTTTAGACCCCACGTGCTGGAGAAGGTGTATACCCGTTTTGAACCGAGTGTAGGAGTGTAGCTCATGTTTGCTAGAAAATTGACAAAAACGCAGGAGAAAGAAATATTTTTTTCAAATCCTGTTTGAGCTGTTTTCTGCTCTCTTTATCCTTCCCCCTTTGCTGCCAAAATCATCAGTTTTCTTAGACTGACTAGAGGTCTTCATAATGCTAAATTCATTCCTTCGTTATCTTTTTTTTAAGGTTGGATAAATCCCTCAAAATTTGCATTAAAAAAACTGATTCTGTTGTTGTCGCAATTTTTTATTCGAACTTAGGCTCTGATTCTGACTTGGTTTTGTACAATATTTGACCATCCTAGCTATATTCTATCACTCATGACATGTTGAAGAATTGACCTACACCTTTATTGGGTCCTAGGGGTCACTGTTCTTAGGGCAGACTTTCAGTCAGATTTGGATGGTCGGCATTGTCAGATCAAGAAAAACCTTTTTGACTAACCAGATCCCTGCTAGATTCTGTTATCTAAAACAATTTTTTCTCACTTTGAATCCTTCATCAAAGCTGTATTCCGGGACATGTAGATGAATTTGGGCTTTTGAATTGCTTGATTTCGATATCAGAAGCTGAAGATATTCATATTTGAAATCTAGCGTGAAAACATAGAATCCTACCACGAGAAGGTGTCCAGGCGAGTTTGGTTGCAATTCTGTTATTCAAAACAAATTTATCTCACTTTGAATCTTCCATCAAAGTTGTAGTCCGGGACCCGTAGATAAATTTGGGCTTTTGAATAGCTTGATTTCAATATCAAAAGCTCAAGATATTCCCATTTGAATATCTAGTGTGAAAGCAGGGATTCCTGTCGCGAGAAGGATTTTTGCCCAAGTTCGCAGGCCTGATTTGAAGGATTTTTTTTGGTCTAAGGATTGAATTGAAAAGTGATAAAATAAGGGATTCAATTGAAGATGAAATCAGAAGGAAATTGGTCGGAACTGGATCATCATAAAATGACGGGGTTTCTACCGCACCGAATAAGGAAATAAGACTTTGTAGCATGCACCCCTCCCCATCTGATTTTTTTCCTTTTTCGCTACACAACCCTCCCTATCTGATTTCTTTCCTTTTCTCCACAACTTCCTGCTAGTTTCCATGATTATCTCGTTTGATTTTGGAGTTGTAGATGACGTTTTTGTGCAACTATAATTCATAGGAAACAACAGCTTTTGACAGCTGCAAAATGCCATAAAGAGAAGAACCTCACCATCATCTAATGGCTGGAATTTTAACCCTAACATAGGTGGCTGGGATGATGTGTTAATGTTGGAAAAGAAATCACTAGAATCAGCACATAATCAATGAGAATATTGTAGTTTCCTCATTTGTATTATTTGGCTACAAATCAGCTGGGATTTAATCCTAGATTAATGCATTGAATCTTTCCTAACAAGAGCTGTGTATAGACTATATATACACTGCCTCTGCTGACCTAAAAAAAGGGAGGAGAGAATGGAGAGGATCGAAAGGAAAAAAGAGAGCAGAACTACACTGTCGAAAGCAAAAAAAAAAAAGAGGCAGGGGCGTGAACTCAGCCAGCATAACACGCTTTCATCGCCATCTCCCTCATCATCTCCATGGAGAGGTAGGCAATAGGGGAAGGAAAAGAGGGAGCAGCAGAAAAAATGAAAAGAGAACAGAGGGAGTAGAGATAAAACGCAGAGAACAGAGGGAGTTTCTATTCGTTAACTATGAAAGGAGAAAAAGGAAAAGGAAAAGGAAAGCAGAACAGAGAAGGAGGGAAAGAGAAGAGAAGAAAACATGAAGAAGTAAGGAAAAAGAGGTCAAAACCAGAGTGGCCTTTGTTTTTTTCGCCAGAATCAATAACCATCGGTCGTGTGCAGAAGCTACAGTGCCATCTCTTTCGCCTGTTTCAGCGCCAGGATCTGCAGAACAGAAGAGAGGATAGAAAAGCTAAAACTAGTAGAGAGAAAGGGACGAAGACATAGAGCTGAACGCAGGAGACCGACGCAAATAGAGAACAAAGAGAAAAGAGCTGGAACAGACGAACACGGATAGACCAGCCAGCACGCCTTCAACATCGCTGCGCTCCGTTTTTCTCTAAGTTTGTTATTCAATTCGGCATGCATTTCTTGGTTGCATGTGTTACTGTTCAAGTGAAATTTAATTCACTTGAACAGTAACTCGCCAGCTTTGCACCCTTAAGTTGTAACTGTACCCTTTTGTGTCCAGCCAAGCAAGTGACCCGGCCAAACCTATTTTAAAAAAAAAAACAGAGAGAAAGAGATTTATTTTCTGGCATATTTATTTCAAGGTCTAGATTTTTTTTATGTTGTAAAAAAATATCAGTCTCATATTTAGAATACCCGGTTTTCAACGCAATGTGACAAATATACATATATATCAAAAAATGTTTTCTTATGTGTTACATACGGCCAATACTCTAACATGTTTTGAATGCTCTTTTTTATACAAAAAATATTGGAAGTTTTGAAAAATACGTTTTCACATGGATTTCTTAAACACAACAAAAATTGTTTTCTTGCATTTCTAGATTTTACAACATGTTTGTAAAACTCCAAAGGGTATTGGCAAATATTCCAAAAAATATAAAAATCTTATTTTGGAGGGAATTTATCTATTATTCACCGCTAATATTTGGATAAAGAAATCCTTAAAGGACGAATATTTAAAATATTATTGGGAATCATTTGTTATTATTCACTGATAATATTTGGATGAAGAAACCCGAAATGGTAAATATCCAAAATAATTTTCTAGGAATAATAAATCCCCATACATCCTTGAAAAAAGCCTTGATTATAATCGAGGATATTTCAATTTTTTATTCTACGGTTTACGAGCCGTGAGAGTATAAAACACTAAGGAAAAAAATAGGTTTTTTTAAAGCGCCCTAAATTTCTAAATTTTTATCCCTCCTCTTTGTAATTTACGAGTCGCTAACTTTTGAAATACTAAGGGACAAATGAGCTTTCGAAGCACATGGAATCTCCTTGGATTTTTATCTTAATAAATTTAGTTTGAATCAAACCTAGGAAAACTGATGGGATTAGAAAACATCAACACCATAGCAATTATAAAGCAAACCAAACACCAAGTAGCTTACCTTAGGTAGGGCATACTAGGGGTGCTAATACCTTCCCTTTACGCAACCAGTCACTTGCCTTAGAATCTTTGAAAGACCAGTTAGGATTCCTAGTGACCAAAATACTAGGTGGCGACTCCAAAGAACCAATTCCCTTATTCACAATAAAAAAAAAACCCTGAAATCAATCGAGGGTCGTCGCGCTCCTCCTCGAGGGTGCGACAATCTTATTGAAATATGGTATTGCTTATTTATGTGGAAATTATCACTCGACCCCATTTCTTAATACATTCATTACTCCATCAAAATGCATGGGTCGCTAGTCATTCATCTCACCACCATCTTCAACTATTAGCACATCCAAATTGGGAAGGTCAAAGTTCAATGGCTCATAATCTTCCACAACATGATCTGTTAGATGGTCAGTAATCACGATTGCTTTTACAGCCTTCCTTGTCATATTAATAATGTTGTATTATGCTAACAACACTTGTTATCTTGCTATCCAGATTGACAAATAAGGCTTTTCACAGATGTATTTGAGCGAATTCAGTTTTGAAATCAACCAGGTCGTGTAGTACAACAAATATGATTGAGCCTTTTCGTGCCCCAAACCAAGGCATAACATAGCTTTTCGATGGCAGTATACCGGGATTCATAATCATTGAACTTCTCACTCAAGTAGTAGATATCTTGTCCTTTCATCCCCGACTCACTATGATGACCCAACACGCATCCCATAACCGTTTCTTTCACTATCAAATATAGGATCAAAGGTCTTCCTAGTTTAAAAGGCACTGTCAATGACGAGTTTTTGAAAATACATTTTGATCGTGTCAAAGGCTTCTTGGTAATCACTTTCCCATACCTCGAGATTTTTCTTTCTAAATAAATGGAAAATCAACTCACATGTTACCATGAGATGAGATATGAACCGGGCTATATAGTTCAAATGCTCATGAAAACATTTTACTTCTTTCCATGTCTTAGGCGCCGACATATCCTGGATTGCCTTTACTTTGTTTGGATCAACTTTTATTCCTCGACTACTTACTACAAAACCTAATAGTTTTCTATTCCTCACCTTGAATGAGAATTTAGTGAGATTTAATCTTAATTGGAAATTTTACAGCCTTTCGAACAATTTCCTCAATTCTTGCTCGTGATCTTCTTCTTTCTTTGATTTGACAAGTACATTGTCCACATAGGCTTCCACTTCTAGGTGCATCATGTCGTGGAACAAAGTGACCATTTTTCTTTGATAAATGGCACCGACATTCCTCAATCAGAATGACATCACTTTAAAACAAAAGGTTGCCTAAGGCGTGATAAAGGTAGTTTTGTCCTTGTCTTCCTCCCTCATTCTAATGTGATTATATCCCAATAACCCATCCATGAATGAGGATGGGGCACTCTTCACAACATTATCGACAAAGACATCTATATGGTGTGAAGGAAAGTCATCCTTTAGGCTTGCCTTGTTCAAGTCTCTGTAATACACACACCCTGATCTTGTCATCTTTATTGGGAACTACAACTATATTAGCCAACCATTAAGGATAATGGACCAGCTCTAGGAATCATACATCCTAGTGTTTCTATATTTCCGCTTTCAACTTAAGCAGCATATTCTGGTGCATTCGTCTAGTCTTCTTTTTAACTAGAATATTTTCTTCCACCAAGGGAATCCCGCGTACCACTATGTTGGTGCCTAAACCAGGTATATCTGTATAAATCTAGGCAAAAAAATTTGTATATTCATGTAATAAAAAGTTTAGGCCATCTCTTCCCTCGACCATAATAAGGATACCAATTTTCAATTTTCTTTTCTTATTCAATACCCTAATTTATAACTTCTAGCTCTTCATTAGCAGGTTTCTAGGTTTTCTTAGAATTTTCCACCAACCTAGTAAACTCTTTTATTTTCTCTTTTTCCCAGTCTTCATTACTCGTTGCAATTATATTATCAAAGTATGGTCACTTATTCTTAATGCAGTGGATTCGTAAACTGATGAAACTTTTAGGGTTTCTAAAAGTGTAAGGTATGCTCGTGTAAGTGTGTTATTTGCATAGAAGATCAAAGAAAAAAAAGATACATTTTGGACACAAGAAAATGCATGAGCTCATTAAAATAGAAAAATGCTCATTTGACAAAAAAGATTTTATGGCATTATAAGCCAAACTGCCATCAAGACTAAAAATAGGTAGAAACAACGAAACAAAACAAGACATCCAAAGAGAGGTAAAACATCAAAACAAGACAAAACACTTCAACAGATATGGTCAAACAAGAATAATTACTCTTTGAACACAATAGGAGCAGTCTGCTCTTCTAATTCTGGTATGCCTCTCCCTCAGCTAGCTTTTTTACAAAGGCTTTTGTCGGGAAGTCATTGATGGTAGCACCTCATCTTCTTTTTTGACCTTCACTTCCTCAATTTGTTCCTTATATTAACATTCCAAAGCACTAATATGGAGGTCTATCGTGTCAGATCTGATCACCTCCACAAACATTAGGAAGGTCATTCAGAGTGGTGGGATGGCAAGCCCTTTCTTTTCTGATTCTCATCTTTCAATCTTCGTCATTTTAGCTTCCTTTCTGCCCCTGACGACTCGCTTGCAATCTGGTTCGCACATTTCAATTTCATCAAATTAACTCGCTCAGGCATTCCAGTTTCAAAATCATATTGGAAAGGAACCTCATGCTTCAAAAAGTAATTAGTAGTCATCCTTGCAGCTTCCAAAACTTTCGGGTTTCTTAATACCGTACCCTCGGGATCCCATTCAACATTCATGATTTCAAAAGCATGAATGTTCTCATATCTACAATCTTAATTCTCAATGAATGGTATAACCATATTCTTGATCATTGAAACTGTCTTCTCAGCATTGATAGTTATTAGCATCTCATTCATAATATATTTCAGGCATTGGTGTAATGAGAAGGCTACTGCTCTAGCCGCATGGATCTATGGTTTTTTTAACAATATGCTGTAAAATGGATGAATATCTATCACATGTAGTTTTATCAAGAACATTTGTAGCCCTACGTATAATTCCACTTTCAAGGTCCCAATTATCTACCTCAATGAGCCATCATATGCTCTTGTCATCATAGTACTGGGTCTCATGTGTGACTCATTGATGGACATTCCTTTCAACATGTGCTTGGGCAGCACATTCAATGCAGAACCATTGTTGACCAATACTTTCCTGATCAGGATGTCTTTACATCGCACTATAATGTACAGTAACTTATTATGCCCAGTACCAACAGGATCCAACTTATCCTCGGTGAAGTATAAATAATTCCAAGCATGGATCGTCCTTTCTAGGTGCTCTATAGTTTCCTGGTTGATATCCTGAGGTACATACACTCTATTCAACACCTTTTCTAGAGCTTTCCTATATGGCTCAGAAATCAAAATCAATGACAACAATGATATTCTAGCAGGACTCTTTTTAATCTGCTCAACAACATTGTATTCATTGTGTTTCATCGGCTTCAAAAACTCATTGGTCTCTTTTTTAGTGATAGGTTTGTTCATCTTTTTGGTCAAGTTAACTACCTCTTTTTTCTTTGCTTTCTTTTGTTTCTCAAGTTTTTCTGAAGTGAAACATCTTCTGCTATGGGTTAAGCCTTAAACTTCTGCTTAGAAAATAGGCATTGGTTGTATGCTCTGAAAGGAGTAACCTTAGTTATACGATAAGGCATTGTAGTTTCCTTGTCATTGTAGGTTTTGACTGAATTAGTTTGGGCAATCCTTATTGTTTCTGCTAGGTTCATCTACCATTGACACTTCTTTGTCTGTTGCCTATTTAATTATAAGAGTTACTCGAGTTAGCATTTGTATCACCTTAATACAAAAGCCTTCATATTGATTGATCGTATGGCCTTTTTCACAGTGATACTTACAGAAATTCCTGCTTGTTAGTCATTTTTCATAACTACCTTTCTTGTACCCAACTTTCACCAGCATTTCATGAACTCTATCCAGCGACATCCTTAAGCTCCTTGGGCTTTCCATCTTTAATGCATTTTTCGACCTACCACCTGAGGCATGATTGGGTAGAGGGTTTGTATTTACATTTAGGGTCTCCTCAAATGTTATCCACTTGACTTTAATTAACTGTATGAGTGTTTTCTTGAACGCATTTCAAGTATGGATATTATGTCCTACAACACCAGCATGGTGCTCATAGGTGAGGTCTGGCTTATACTAGTTGGGAAATGGTGGTTGTAAAGGAGCGAGTGGTACCAGAGCTACCTGTTCGATGCTTAGTAGCTTTTGATACATCTCATTCATGGGTAATGATAATGAGGGTAATGAAAATTCTTTCTTAGTATGTTTTTGGTTTGGTTATTGACTTTATTGGTTTGGGTCTTAGTTTTTCTAGTAGGGAATGGAGAGTTAAAGTTAATGTTGACAATCTAGGATGAGGGGATAAGGTACTATAGTTTTAGGAGTGGTTTTTCTTGCCTCTATAGTCATCCTTGATGTGATCGACATCCTTATTCTTCCCTCTAAAGTCCTTTTTCACAATGGGTATGAAAATTCTACCACTTATTATCCATTGCTCTTTACGCTCAGTCACTGTTACAGCGTTATTGAATTGTTATGCCGAACTACCCATCATTTGCTTGTAATATGACGCCTTGAAATAGGTGATAGGACACTGAGTTTCAATATACTTAATGAGATTAGGAACACAAAGCTTCTTTGGTACAACCACATTCAGGACTAGACATATTTATGCTGCTTGTGCGAGATCATACAAATTCACTCCCTCGATAGCTTTTATTATGGCTTCCAATGTTGCCATCTTATTCTGATCAATACCATTAAATGATTTTCTTTTATGAGATTCATTTATGAATGCATCTACAGGTGTAGAGGCTAGTGCTGGTATTTTTTACAACACAAATGTTGCATTATATTAGGGTTCCTAACCCTTTTTTCCATCCTTTTTTTTGGTTGGATTTTTGCTTAAGTCTGAGAGAAAACTATGGGTCGATTAGTTGGGCCTTTACCATAGGTATTTCTGAGCATTTTCTCGAGTAAGTTAAGGGTGTGACTCATGCTAACCTTCACGGAATGCAACTCTTCTTGGAAGTGGGCATCACAGTGAGCACGTTCTTCATCTTTCATATTTCTCTGTTGGAGTTGGGTATTGTAAACTCTACGGATTTGAGCTTTTTGGGGACCTATATTTCAATATGAAATGCACTCATGACATTTAAAATTTATAACATGAATGCATGCTTATAAATGCAAATACATATATACATATATCGGGTATGGATTAACCCATTCAAAGATATAATCCATGACTTCCTTGTTGAACACAGGAAAAATCTGTAGTCTGGTAGATTTGAAGAGATCTTTCCTAAGTCCTCAAATTGGTTGAATTCTATAAATATTATAAAGTACCATAAAACAGTGGGTTTATCCCCTTTTTATTCATCAAGAGCAAGTAGTTCATACAAGGAGTTTACATTATGGAATAAGACTCCTATACATCTCTACTCATTCTAAAATGTCACCCCTCTATTGGCTACATGTATGATAAAGGTTGAAACCTCACTTAAATACTCTTCATACTTGCCAACATTACTATAAATCATGGAGGCCTTCACTCGTAACTTATTTTCCTTTCAAGCCACCATATCAATCAACCTGTTTATTAGCTCATTCTTTTAGTGGAGCAATGTGTTGTCTTAAAGTAGTGCACTGTTGCTTACATCCAGCGACTTGTTATTCTTATTCAATATCTGAACTATCCTTTCTAGTTGTTGAATCTGGTTCTTAGCCCTTTGAAGTTCTTCTCGTTCAATGTCGAGCTCATATATTTTCATGTTCAGATGTACATTAAAGTGACCAATGTGATCTTGTCACTCCTTGAATTTCTGTTTTAACTCACTCGGCTTCTTTTCAAACTCTAGATATTGCTATTTTAGCTTCTCAACTCCTTCTCTCAGAACTCTAACTTAGATTGGACTATGGAGACCTTATCTCTCAAGGCATTTTCTCTATTTTGATACTCTCTTATATTTGACTCAAATGCCCTTCTTGCATCTTTCTCATCATTATCTTGGGCCTTATATTGAGCCCTTAAGCTTCTTTCTTCCTTAATATTAAAAGTAGTCAATCTATTCTTTTTTTTTGTCTCCAACCTTATTCTATTAAGATCCCTCTTTTTCTTCAAAGAAGTTATCAATCCCTTATCAGCATGTCTCCTATCCTTAGAACCTTTTTTCACAATTACCAATTCATTTTTCAACATCATATGCTTGTTTACTAAGTCATCATACTTGGCCACTCTTTCCTTCAACTACTCTTGGATCTCATGCATGATTTCCTTAAACTTTGTAATCATCTCTTGATAGTTCCTGTTCTAAGTCTTGTATTAGTGTGGCCATCTATTTATCCTTCTCTTTCAACTACTGGTTTAGAAAGGCCTTCATCTTTTTTTTTTTCAAATAGTTGGTTTTCTAAGAATTTTTGTTGACTCCTACTGTTAGTGAGCTCAATTCTCAGCTTATCCAACACATCTCACAGCTCTTGTTTGTTGATTACCCTTTTTATCTTGAGTTCTGTAGTGACAGATGACCCCACTTTGCTAACTACCATTTGGCTTTGCATTCCTATGCTTCCAAGTACCCCCCAAATAATCCACCATTTCTCCATACTGATTAATTAGGGTCGATTTAGGATTCCCCCTCCCATTCACCTCTATGGACTAATACAAGATACCCTCAATCACATCTGATGGCTTCTAACTTTACTAAATAATCATAATTTTTAAACAACTCAGTATAATCGGCTAAACACCAATCATTAGCATGTGCTAAATGCATCCAAACTACCTGACGACTAGTAAAAGTGAGTGATTGATGTAACCAGTTAAATCAATCAATGGGACCCATGTTTTATCTCCAAAGCTTATAAGTTACTCTGAGGGAGTGCTTGGTATTTTATTTTTTTTTACCCATTCCTTCTCATCTAGGTTGTTCCAATCTTCACTTAAAATCAGCTTTAAGGGCCTCATATTAAACTACAAGAAATTATTGAAAACTTTTCTTGGGGTTTTCAAGTGACTAACTATCCATGTGAATAATAGAGAAATACAACACCGCATTGCTTCTTTTCCATGCATCCTACGGTGATTTAATGATAAGAAACTTTTAGCTACGACAACTGAAAAGGGTTACTCCTTGTTCGTTCATATTCAACAAAGATATTGGCGGCTTCGACACTAATGATCCCAGCAGCTTCTGAAAGAAACAAGACTAACCCAAAGATAGCAAAAGCAACTACTTGGTATCTCTCTTCTCTCAGCTTTCCCTTATCTTTATCTATGTTTAGCGTAGTCTCATTAAGTTTCCGAACCCGCCATCGGTTGTCCTGTATTGATTGAATCGGTCTAGGTGCAGTAATTTGGTAACCCCCGTAGTCATGTCTCCAATCCCTTGTCTAAAGTACACCTTATGAGGGTCATTTGGAAAGTTTAAGATTTAAGCATACTTCTTAATGATAGGGGTCATATCAACATCCTCGAATGAGAAACATCTGTAACCTAGATCCTAGAAATACATCAAGGCCTCAACTATAAAAATCTGTATTGGGAGCCTTACCAGATAGGCAATTCTCTCATACCTTCTCTCGAAAAGGATATCATTCATATAACCTTATATTGACATAAGCTTATCTATATTATCCACAGAGCAATGCACTTTAGTCACGGTAATTCCTCGACCTTGGTATTTGGGCAATCCTTTTTAATTAATTTTATCATCTTCGATTTTTGCTTATACTCGAAAAAAGCCATTGAAGTCATGGTCTTAACTCAAAAATCATGTAGAGTTCAGGATTTTGATTAGGTCTGCTTTGATGCAAAATACATTATTATGGAGTTCATATCCTAAGGGCAGGTTCTAAGCCACTATATGAGGGGTAGACTTACTTCCCGGTCTCAAAAGGATCTATGATATGCCTAGTGACCACCTTTCATGAAGGTAATATAGGGGTGTACAAGGAATGATTAGGGTACAATGTGACCACCATTACCAAGTAAATGTCAGCTCATAGTTGGAAGTTTCACGAATTTGAACCCCGATTGAAAGTCATGAGGCAAACCGCTACTCTTCACTTAACCAAAATTAAGTTTATTCAAAAATTAAAATACATGAAAGCATTAATCCATACCTATGTACTTATGCATGAGAAGTATGTTAAAAAAAATGCAAGAGTAATATATAAAAAATTGTGTGCTAGAATTAAATTACACAGACCAACAAAAATAAACAATCAAACAAACAAAGCTTAGTCCAACTCGACAAGTCCCTAATGAAGTCGCCATCTTGTTGTGACGTGCACGATGTCAAATGGTAGAGTTGTTAGTTCAATATGCTCTGTAATTAATTAGTTGGTTACACGTGGCATTATTATATTCATGTAAATACATATTTATTATTAATAAATGCTTAATTTATCTTTAATATTCATATAATATTAGATTTATGAATATTAGATTAATGAATCTAATATTTGATTAATGAATCTAGAGTAAAGATAATGTTCATGGGACAAAAATACTTTGCAAATGAAATTATAAAGTTGTTATAATTATGAGATTTTTATTCCATCAAAGCAATGTTTCTAAAATTTTCTTGGTTGATGCTCTCTTAAATACTGGATATTTATCAGAGCCGTAGAAACTGCTACATATTATGTTCTCTCATTTATGAAAGGAAACAATTGTTCTCATAAACTGAGGTATAAGGAATATGTAGAAGTAATATGTAGGTGTTTGTCATAAGACATGTACATTAAACTGACATGTATGAGAATTCAATATGGAGAGATCACTTATGTCTATGGAAAGGCACACGCGATGGTTGTGTAAGTGATCTTTAAACTTGAGATCACTAAGTTATCTCATATAAAGGATGTTATGCTTTGATCATGTTATATGTTATCTTAATCGGGGTAATAAAGGGGCAAACATTGAGTATAACATGAACTATATAAGGTACTTGAGTGATCAAAAGAGGATTCATGACTTTGGGTGAACTAGGAAAAAATATTTCATTTGTTCTCAAATAGTATTGACTGCGAAATCATTGGTCAATGTGAATGACATTTGAAAAGAGTTTCAAATCTTATTCAGACGATAAATTATTATTATGTGGGAACAAACTTGATTTAATATGGCAGACATACTCCATGCTTTAATATTAAATCGAAATATTATTGATGAAATGATATTAATTATACTAAGAAATCAGTCACTGAAAGGTTAAGTCAAACCACTAATAACTTTTTTAATATTTGGGAGATCATGACATGTTGTTAGACGAAACACCTAATCTTCAAATATAAAGTAATCAATTGTTGAATCTTCAAATATAACTTTTCTAATATTAGAAACCTAATGGGTCACACACATTAAGAATCATTAGTCAGAAATTAAACTGGGATGATTTAATTAAGTATGACTTGATTAAAATATATTTTAGAAATTAAGGACTAGAATATAATTAATACATGGATTATATTTCTAGACCTAGAAAAAACAAGTAAAAACTTGATTGAGTTAATTTCTAAAATTATCCTGAATTAATATATAGATATTATTCAAGGGAAAAAAATAATATTTTGCCAATTTATAGGGTTTTTTATATTTTCCTCTAAATAGTAAGTTATGCCTCTTATTTTTAATGGTTGTTTGTTAGACAGAAAATCTACGTAAGTCATAGAATAAAAAGGTAACACTTTAGGCATAATAATCCTTCTCACCTAAATAGGAATTTAGGAAATTTCTTATTAGTGATTCATGTAGATTACCGTTGGAGGTCGGACAATTAAACGACTTGTGGTTTGCGACAACCCAAACCTTTAAAGAATTATTCAAAGCCGAAGAAGATTAAATCTTTAGGTAATAAATCCCTAGACAAATTTCGATCTGTCTATTGGGATCCTAGAGACTCTTAAATAATTTTATTTTACTATTTTCGCTGCATGTATGATATTCAGGAGGTCAACAAGAGCTACCTCCTTGAGTGAAAGGGTTTTGGGTTTAATCATAAATTTGTGATTTGAGGGAGTTGCCACTTAGTATCATGATCACAAGGAAGCTTATGGTTTGCGAGAGTCTGGGTTAAGAAACTAGTTGTGCAAGGAAAAAACACATCACCTCAGTATACCTTACTTATGGTAAACTGCAATGTTGATTAATTGTTAATTTAAGTCATGTTTTTATTTGATGGTTTCATTCAAGGTTCAAGGAAGATCTTTATTTGTAAGGAAGTCTCTACCTTATCGGATTAACTTATAATTTTAGTATCACTTTTATTTTCTATTTTGTATCTTTAATACTCGAATGTATACTTTAAAATGTAATTTTATACCCCAAATATTAAAATCTACAGTTAAATTCTAATACTCTGAACATTAATTAAAAAAATAATTGTTTTGAGATTTTTGGTATTTTGACCAATTTTTAATGGATAATCATAAACTAGTTATGATATTCATTTTGTATTTTTAAAACGTGATAAAAGTACGATGTTGTTTATTAGAAAATATGCATGAAAAATCTTTAGAATTTAGTCATATGGATGAAAAAAACATATTTTTTGTGTTTTGAAATGAGGAAATTTTTTTAAATGTTTTTTTATTTTTTTAAATTTCAAAGAAAAATATTTATTTTTAATATCAGTTTTGTATCTTACAATATGAGTGCACAATCCGATATTAAATGAAATTCTTGAAGAAAAAAAGCATATTTTGTGTTTTCTAAAATAAAGGAAATGTTTTTGAATTTTTGAATTTTTTTTCGAAATTCTGAAGAAATATCATGTATTTTTAATACCGGCATATATTATAATGTAAATCTACAGTCTAATAGTATGCAAAAACTATTGGAAAAACATGTGAGGTATCTACAAATAATTTCAAAATGGTCCCTGAATTTTTTCAAAATTTTTTGAAATTTTTAAAGGCATATTTTGCTAGACCCCAAAATAAAAACAAATTAAAACTAAAGGAAAAGGAAAAGGCTTAGGGCGTGTTTGTCAAAAATGCCCTTGGCCTAAAACCAGAGGCATTAAAAATGCATTAAGGTTGTGTTTGATAAACACGACTTAAGCACCCAAACAAGACCTTATTTCCTTAATAAAATTGGTGTGAGCCAAACATGCCCTTCGCTTTTGGGATAGTCTTGGCCCAACTACATGGACCGGGTCTTTTGGGGCCAAGGCCATGCTTATGGGTTTAGTTGAGGCCTAGCCTAACCAGGTTTTTGATGGACTGATAGTTGGGCCAACAAACTTCTCTCTTTTTATTAAATATGGGTTGACTTGAGGGTTCAGCCTTTTCTTCTATCACTGTCCTAACCTCGTGATCAAGGTTGTTAAAATCGTGATTTTAACACGGCACGAAAAATATAATACAAACTCGGATCGTAAAATCGTAAAATCATAAGGAATTTTAAAATATATTAACAAAAAATTCATGCTTCAAATAAAAATTCATACATAGTTCAAGCACCTTAAAATACATCTTTCAAATAAAAATTAATACATAGTTCAAGCACCTTAAAATACATGCTTCAAATAAAAATTCATACATAGTTTAAGCATCTTATGGGATGGAAAAATATTTAGTTAATTGTGTAAGTCAATGATTTATGTTGCTTGAGTATATTTTAGGAGCTGGGGTTATTATTTTTTAATTATTTGATTGAAACAACACAATTTTATTTAAAAAAAATTATTTGATTTAACTTAATTGAGTTTTGATCAAATTTGATCGGGTTAAATAAATGGTTAAAAATATAGTTGAAGTAATCAAATTTATTAAAATCAGTGTTTTTATTTGTATAAATTAAAATCTGACACGAATTAAGCTTCTAATTATGAGTTTTGTGAATCAACCCATCATAATAAATATAATTTTTTAAATCATCCCGTTACTATTTTTATATCTAATTTATATTTATAAAATCTCTTCTACTTGCTATCATACCATTAAAAAACATAAGTAATTAAGGTGAATGAATAGCCAAAATAACATAACAAAGAAAAGTAAAAGATATGGGGAAAAAATCTGAATTAAATTGGAATTTAATATTATTGCCTTGACTTTAATCTCTGCAGCCCTCTTGATTTCTGACCTCCATTTCTTTATGGTATGCAGACTAAATACACATGTTCTGCAACAAGTGAAGACCGCGTGACTGTGCATTTCCACAGCCAATAGGCGCCTGACAGCTGGAGCATGGAGGGAACATTTTACTTCAGTGCATGCGTTTTGTTACAATCGTAAAATCAGTTTTGAAATCGCGATTTTGCGCGATTTCACCCGATTTCACCCATTTTTTATTTTTTCAAACTATTCAGCACGCAAAGCATGTTTTCACTCGTAAGATCGTATGATTTTACGAGTCAAAACGTGATTTTACCAACCTTGCTCGTGATAGAATTTTCTTAGTAAGAAAATTTGTCAAAAAAATGAGTTGCACTCTCACTTTAATCCATGAAAAAACATCATGTAATGAACCATGGGGAAGAAGAAGCTTACCTGGGCGAGAGGTGGTTGTTGATTGTCTGATGGTGGCGCCTTCAGGGCTGTTAGAGAGGGACAAAGGTTGCTAATTAGGCAATTGAAAAAAAATGGTGTAAATGCTGCTTTTTTTGCTCCTTTTCCCACCTGATTTTCTCCTTTTCTACTCCATGAAAATCACCTTTATTTATAGGGGATGAAAGAGGGATATGTGGTGTTTATTTGGCATGAATCTTAGTCATTGTTTCAAACATGAAAGATCTCAACCATTGGCTAAAAGTCACCATTACTGGTTCTAAAGGCTGATTGGGTCAGTTTCTTTAGGTCAGCTTTGCAGCAAGTTCAAGGATTCCAAGAGACAAATTTTTTTCTTAGGTTCGGGTGCAATGACAAGTCAAGAGAGTGGCATCTTTTTTTTTCTTATATGGTGAAGGTATGAGAGAAAATGAAGGCTTGAAAAGCAGCATTAGAGTTGTTATTTTGGTTGCTATTGGTTGAAGATAACAAACAATATCAAATGACATGTTGTCTGGCACTATTATTTTTTTTATTTTTATAGACCAAACGACGTCGTTTTAATTTGAAACATGTCGTTCTGGTTAGAACAACAACAAAATGCATTGTTTTATTTAAATGAAACGGTGTTGTTTTGGGGGTTTTGATCTAAATTATATCATTATTTTTTTCTAATTTTAGTCTCTAATTTTTTAATTTTATCATCTTAGATTTTTACTCATACTCGAAAAAAGCCATTGAAGTCATGGTCTTAACTCAAAAATCATGTAGAGTTCAGGATTTTGATTAGGTCTGCTTTGATGCAAAATACATTATTAAGGAATTCATATCCTAAAGGCAGGTTTTGAGCCACTATATGAGGGGTAGACTGACTTCCTGGTCTCAAAAGGATCTATAATCTGCCTAGTGACCACCTTTCATGAAGGTAATATAGAGGTGTACAAAGAATGATTAGGGTACAGTGTGACCACCATGACCAAATAAATGCCAGCTCATAGTTGGAACTTTCACGAATTTGAACCCCGATTGAAAGTCATGAGGCAAACCGCTACTCTTCACCAAACCTAGAATTAGGTTTATTCAAAAATTAAAATGCATGAAAGCATTAATCCATACCCGATGTACTTATGCATGAGAAGTATGTAAAAAAATGCATAAGTAATATATAAGAAAGTGTGTGCTAGAATTAAATTACACGGACCAACAAAAATAAACAATCAAACAAACAAAGCTCAGTCCAACTCAACAAGTCCCTAATGAAGTCGCCATCTTGTTGTGACATGCACAGTGTCAAATGGTAGAGTTGTTAGTTCAATATGCTATGTAATTAATTAGTTTGTTACACGTGATATTATTATATTCATGTAAATACATATTCATTATTAATAAATGCTTAATTTATCTTTAATATTCTTATTAGATTAGATTTATGAATATTAGATTAATGAATCTAATATTTGATTTATGAATCTAGAGTAAAGATAATGTTCATGGGACAAAAATACTTTGTAAATGAAATTATAAAGTTGTTATAATTATGAGATTTTTATTCCATCAAAGCATTGTTTCTAAAATTTTCTTGGTCGATGCTCTCTTAAATACTGGATATTTATCAGAGCCGTAGAAACTGCTACATATTATGTTCTCTCATTTATGAAAGGAAACAATTGTTCTCATAAACTGAGGTATAAGGGATATGTAGAAGTAATATGTAGGTGCTTGTCATAAAACATGTACATTAAACTGACATGTATGAGAATTCAATATAGAGAGATCACTTTTGTCTATGGAAAGGCACACGCGACGGTTGTGTAAGTGATCTTTAAACTTGAGAGATCACTAAGTTATCTCATATAAAGGATGTTATGCTTTGATCATGTTATATGTTATCTTAATCGGGGTAATAAAGGGGCAGACATTGAGTATAACATGAACTATATAAGGTACTTGAGTGATCAAAAGAGGATTCATGACTTTGGGTGAACTAGAAAAAAAATATTTCATTTGTTCTCAAATAGTATTGACTGCGAAATCATTGGTCAATGTGAATGACATTTGAAAAGAGTTTCAAATCTTATTCAGACGATAAATTATTATTATGTGGGAACAAACTTGATTTAATATGGCAGACATACTCCATGCTTTAATATTAAATCGAAATATTATTGATGAAATGATATTAATTATACTAAGAAATCAGTCACTGAAAGGTTAAGTCAAACCACTAATAACTTTTTTAATATTTGGGAGATCATGACATGTTGTTAGACGAAACACCTAATCTTCAAATATAAAGTAATCAATTGTTGAATCTTCAAATATAACTTTTCTAATATTAGAAACCTAATGGGTCACACACATTAAGAATCATTAGTCAGAAATTAAACTGGGATGATTTAATTAAGTATGACTTGATTAAAATATATTTTAGAAATTAAGGACTAGAATATAATTAATACATGGATTATATTTCTAGACCTAGAAAAAACAAGTAAAAACTTGATTGAGTTAATTTCTAAAATTATCCTGAATTAATATATAGATATTATTCAAGGGAAAAAAATAATATTTTGCCAATTTATAGGGTTTTTTATATTTTCCTCTAAATAGTAAGTTATGCCTCTTATTTTTAATGGTTGTTTGTTAGACAGAAAATCTACGTAAGTCATAGAATAAAAAGGTAACACTTTAGGCATAATAATCCTTCTCACCTAAATAGGAATTTAGGAAATTTCTTATTAGTGATTCATGTAGATTACCGTTGGAGGTCGGACAATTAAACGACTTGTGGTTTGCGACAACCCAAACCTTTAAAGAATTATTCAAAGCCGAAGAAGATTAAATCTTTAGGTAATAAATCCCTAGACAAATTTCGATCTGTCTATTGGGATCCTAGAGACTCTTAAATAATTTTATTTTACTATTTTCGTTGCGTGTATGATATTTTGGAGGTCAACAAGAGCTTCTTCCTGGAGTGAAAAGGTTTTGGGTTTAATCATAAAGTTGTGATTTGAGGGAGTCACCACCTAGTATCATGATCACAAGGAAACCTATGGTTTGCGAGAGTATGGTAAAGAGACTAGTTGTGCAAGGAAAAGACGCATCACCTCAGTATACCTTACCTATGGTAAACTGCAATGTTGATTAATTGTTAATGTAAGTCATGTTTCTATTTGATGGTTTCATTCAAGGTTCAAGGAAGATCTTTATTTGTAAGGAAGTCTCTATCTTATCAGATTAACTTCTAATTTTAGTATCACTTTTATTTTGTATCTTTAATACCCGAATGTATACTTTACAATGTAATTTTATACCCCAAATATTAAAATCTACAGTTAAATTCTAATACTCTGAACATTAATTAAAAAAATCATTGTTTTGAGATTTTTGGTATTTTGACCAATTTCTAATGGATAATCATAAACTAGTTATGATATTCATTTTGTATTTTTAAAACGTGATAAAAGTACGATGTTTATTATAAAATATGCATGAAAAACCTTTAGAATTTAGTCATATGGATGAAAAAAACATATTTTTTGTGTTTTTGAAATGAGGAAATTTTTAAAATGTTTTTGAATTTTTTGAAATTTCAGAGAAAAATATGTATTTTTAATAGCAGGTCTGTATGTGAGTCCACAGTCCGTTATTAAATGAAATTCTTGAAGAAAAAAAGTATATTTTGTGTTTTCTAAAATAAAGGAAATGTTTTTGAATTTTTGAATTTTTTTTGAAATTCCGAAGAAATATCATGTATTTTTAATACTGGCATATCTTATAATGTAAATCTACAATCTAATAGTAGGCAAAAAATATTGGAACAACATGTGAGGTACCCATAAATAATTTCAAAATGGTCCCTGAATTTTTTCAAATTTTTTTGAAAATTTTAAGGGCCTATTTGGCTAGACCCCAAAATAAGAACAAATTAAAACCAAAGGAAAAGGCTTAGGGCGTATTTGTCAAACATGTCCTTAGCCTAAAATCAGAGGCATTAAAAATGCCTTAAGGTTATGTTTGATAAACACGCCTTAAGTACCCAAACAAGACCTTATTTCCTTAACAAAATTGGTGTGAGCCAAACATGCCCTTCGCTTTTGGGTTAGTCTTGGCCCAACTACATGGACCAGATCTTTTGGGCTCAAAGCCATGCTCATGGGTTGAGTCGAGGCCTAACCTAACCAGGTTTTTGATGGGCTGATAGTTGGCCCAACACACTTTTCTCTTTTTATTAAATATGGGTTGGTTTGAGGGTTCAACCCTTTCTTCTGTCAATGGCCTAACCTCATGAGAGAATTTTCTAAGCAAAAAACTTTGCCAAAAAAAATGAGTTGCACTCTCACTTTAATCCATGAAAAAACATCATATAATGAACCATGGGGAAGAAGAAGCTTACCTGGGCGATAGGTGGTTGTTGATTGTCCAATGGTGGCGCCTTCAGGGCTGTTGGAGAGGGACAAAGGTTGCTAATTGGGCAATTGAAAAAAAATGGTGTGTAAATGCTAATTTTTTTGCTCTCTTTCCCACCTGATTTTCTCCTCTTCTACTCCATGAAAATCACCTCTATTTATAGGGGATAAAAGAGCGATATGTGGTGTTTATTTGACATGAATCTTAGTCATTGATTCAAACATGAAAGATTTCAACCGTTGGCTAAAAGTCACTATCACTGGTTGTAAAGGTTGAATGGGTCGGTTTCTTTAGGTCAATTTTGCAGCAAGTTCAGGGCTTTCAAGAGACAACTTTTTTTCTTAGGTTTGGATGCAATGACAGGTCAGGAGAGTGGCATCTTTTTTTTTTCTTGTATGGTAAAGGTATGAGAGAAAATGAAGGCTTGAAAGGCAGCATTAGAGTTGTCATTTTTATTGCTATTGGTTAAAGATAATAAACAATATCAAATGACATGTTGTCTGGTACTATTATTTTTTTATTTTTATAGACCAAATGATGTCGTTTTGATTCGAAACATATCATTCTGGTTAGAACAACAACAAAATACATCGTTTCATTTAAATGAAACGGTGTTGTTTTGGGGTTTTTTTTATCTAAATTAGATCATTAACTTTTTTTTAATTTTAGCCTCAATTAAATTTTGACTCTAAGAATCAATTGTAAACTTTGCAAAGAACAAGGACTAAAATATATATATATATATATATATATATATATATATATATATATAAAATACTCGGTGAATAATAATAAATTGTGAGTGTGGGAATGGTGATTTTGTAATAGTAAAAGTAAATGTTGCTTTAGTTTTGTTTGTTAATTACAATGTTAATTGTTAATTGTTAATTGTTAATAATTATAATTATATATATAACAACCCATTAGCTTTTGTGCTCGCTGCTGTGATGAAGTGTTGTGGGGTTATTTTTATTTTTATTTAATTATGCATTGATTACAATAAATTTATTTAAATATTTAAATTCTGGAAGAGAAATGCAATTTTTTAACCAAAGCCCCTTTCCTTATTTATTTTTTAAAAAAAATTCTACGATATTCAAATAAATATTTGCAGGTATCTCAATAACTTAAAAGGAAGTAAAAACACTTATTTATGTAGGTAAAAAAATCCCATTTTTATATTAACTTTTGTATTAGTAGTCTGTTTGTTTTTTTAAGCAAAAACTCGATCATAATATTAAAAGTAAGTTTTAAACAAAAAAAAAAAACAATATCTTTGTATGTTTATGTTATTATATGAAAACGTATCATCAAATAATTAAATTCATCAAAATCATATAAAAAATAATAATGAAAAGACTATTTTATTTTTATTGAATATTAATGTGCCATATTTTATAATTCAATGCATATTAGGCTTACATGTAATTGTTAAAAAAAATAATTGCAAATATAAGCATAAAATCTCATTTTAAAAATATAATTTGTTAAATAACGTTATAATTATTAATTAAAAAAAATATATATTCTAAATTAAAAAAAAAGTTATATAAATCTAGTATACTAGCACATGTGGTAGGCCTCCAACAAGCAAAGGGCATGCTTGCTTTTTCTTACATTTTTACATGTAGATGATGTGTGGGTGAATGTATATAAAATTATAATATTAAGGTAACTTAACTAGTTTGATTTTATATTTATTTTTTAATAATTATTAATTTTAAAATTTGTAAAATTAATTGAAGTATATATAAATTAGTGAATATTTATATTAATCAAATAAAAATAAAATTAGATCACCCATCATCTGCTGCTATAATAATTTTCCGGATTCACTTCCACCCGTTAATGAATTTGTCATGGCTAATTCCTTTACTCATGTGTTATCTGATGGTCTGTCAGTTCTGCGTTCGAGAAGGAAATTTGCTTTTCTTCTTCTATTGCTTCTTGAACCATTGTCCAATTGAAACTCCTCTTTATTCTGTTTGCTAACATGGCAATTCCCTTTCAAGAAGATACATCATATGATCGTCTTTGATTCCAGGAGCTAAATGGGAAAGTGAGGGATGCTGTAATTTCTGGGTCATATTGTTTCTCCTAAATGTTTGGTTCCCTTTTTCTCAACTCATGGACAAGTTAGTCAACACGATTGTCCTAAATCAGATTGATCAAAAGCGTGAAGGAGGGTAGATCGGCGGAGCTTTATTGAATCAATAACTTGGATGTATTCGTCGAAATTGGAATGGGGCAGGTGGATTGCTGTGAAAAGGGCTTCGATGCAGCGATGCTTAAAGATACAGCAGCTTATTATTCTCAGAAGGCATCAAACTGGATAATTCTTGTCCAGATTACATGTTAAGATCAAGCAGGATTTGTTTCCGCTTACGAGTCAATGAACGTTTTCCATCTTGTTGGTGATTCCAGGCTTGTTGACTATGATATCCATGTGCAAACACTGTTGAAAGGATGCAATTTTCAATGCTTGAGTTTTGCGACGTTGGATTGTTGGCTCTCCTTTTAGGTAGTGCCTGCTTGTCCCATGTGTTATGTTATTGGTGAATTTTTTTATATAAAAAAATTTTAAAAAAAAAAAGTTAAAATCTAAGAGTTTTAGGTCTTTCTGCAAAACTATACTTAAAAGTTTTGGGTTTGGCTGCAACGCTTGATTCAAGAGTAATATTTATAATATTAATAATAATATTAAACTTGCATGATCAAAGTTTAAGTGGCTGCAACACCAGACCCACTAGCCTTAAAATGTGATAACAAAATAGAAAAAAATTAATATTACAGAATGAAATTAAACAAAAAAAATTAATTGAAAAGAAAAAATAACAAAGCAAAGCACTATTCTAATGAATAGTGTTTTGTAAGGAGGGGCACAACAAAATCCTCTCATGAGATCATAATAATCTAATGAAAAGTAAACAAAACAAATCATAAAGTTTAATTCTTAATCAAATTGATATTAGAAGAAAAAAACAACTGGTTTAACCCGTCAAACTAGGTTAACCCGTTAAGCTTGGGATCTATGTCATGAGCGTGTGATAACTAAATAGAAAAAAATTAATATTAATAAACTAAATTAAACAAAAAAAATATTATTTAAAAAAATCACAGAAAAAAGCAACAAAAAAAACATATAACAAACGGTATCTACCTTTCACTGTGGATTTGCATAGTGCAATCCACAGTGAAAGGTTGATCTCTTTTGGTTATAGTTACAATATTAAAAGATAAAATTGAAAAAAAAAACATTAATGAAGAAAAAGAAAAAAAATTGAATCAACTGCATTAACCCGTCAAATCAGGTTAACCCATCAAACTTGAGATTCGTGTCATGAGAGTGTGATAACTAAATAGAAAAAAATTTAATATTAATAAACTAAATCAAACAAAAAAATTAATTAAAAAGAAAAAAAATACTGAAAAAAAAACCTATATGAAGAAAAAAACTAATGAAGAAAAAGAAAAAAATCTAAATTAACTGGGTTAACCCGTCAAACCTGAAATCCATGTCATGAAAGTCTGATAACTAAATAGAAAGAAATATAATACCAACAAACTAAATTAAAAAAGAATTAATTAAAAAGGGAAAAAGAAATAAGAAAAAACCTGTACGAAGAAAAAAACTAATAAAGAAAAAGAAAAAAATCTGAATTAACTGGCCTAAGAAAAAAATTGATATTAACAAACCAAATTAAAAGGAAAAAATTAATTAAAAATAAAAAAAACAAAAACAAACAAAAAGCATCAGTCTTTTAACTATGGAGTGCACTGTGCAGTCCACAGTCAAAGGCATAAAAATAGCAAAAAAGCAAAAAAAAAAAAAAAACTAAAGGCATGAGCCGATAACTAAATAAAAAAAATTAATATTAATGAACTGAATTAAAAAATATATTAATTAAAAATAAAAAAATAACAGAAAAAAGAAAAAAAACCTATAAAAAGAAAAAAACTAATGAAGAAAAAGAAAAAAAATCGAATTAATTAGGTTAACTCGTCATACCAGGGATCTGTGTCATGAAAATCTGATAACTAAATAGAAAAAAATTTAATATTAACAAACTAAATGAAAAAAAATTAAATAAAAAGATAAAAAGAAGGCATCAGCCTTTTCACCGTAAATTGCACTGTGCAATCCACAGTGAAAGGCATAAAAAGAAAAAAAAAACTAAAAGCATCAGCCTTTTTACTGTGGACTGCATATAATATTAAAAAATAAAATTGGAAGAAAGAAATTAATGAAGAAAAAGAAAAAAAATCTGAATCAACTGGGTTAACCCGCCAAATTAGGTTAACCCGTCAAATTTGGGATTCGTGTCATAAAAGTGTGATAACTACATAGAAAAAAGATTTAATATTAATGACCTAAATTAAAAAAAATTAATTAAAAAGGAAAAAACAAAGAGAAAACAACCTACAGGAAGAAAAAAAACTGATGAAGAAAAAGAAAAAAAATCTGAATCAACTGGGTTAACCCGCCAAACCAGGTTAACCCGTCAAACCTGGGATCCATGTCATGAAAGTCTGATAATTAAATAGAAAAAATTTAATATTAAGAGACTAAAGTAAAAAAAAATTAATTAAAAAAAAGAAAAAAGCCAAAAAAAGAAACTAAAGGCATCAGCTTTTTTATTGTGAACTGCAGTGTACAGTCCACAGTAAAAGGCTTAAAAAAGAAAAAAAAAGGCATACGCCACGGGTTTATTTTTTTTTCTTGCATAAAAAAATCAAAAAATGCTAAGATCTAAGAATGTGAGGTCTTTTTGCAAAGATATACCCAAGAGTCTTGCGTCCAGCCGCAAGGCTTGACCCAAGAGTAATATTTATAGTATTAATAATAATATTAAACATACATGACTCAAGTTTAAGTGAGTCTGGCTGCAACATCAGACCCAAGAGCCTTGGATGTGGATCTGGCTGCAAGGTCGTGTCATAAAAATGTGATAATTAAAAAGAAAAAAAACAAAGAAAAAAAACTTACAGGAAGAAAAAAAACTAATGAAAAAAAAGAAAAAAATCTGAATTAACTGGGTTAACCCTTCAAACCAAGTTAACCCGTCAAACCTGGGATACGTGTCATGAAAGTTTAATAACTAAATAGAAAAAACAAATTGACGGGTTAACCTAGAATTAACTGGGTTAACCCGTCAAACCAGGGATACGTGTCATGAAAGTCTGATAGTTAAATAGAAAGAAATTCAACATTAACAAATTAAACTAAACGAAAAAAATTAATTAAAACGAAAGAAAGCAAAAAAAAATTCGGGTTACCTCGTCAAATCAGGTTAACCTGTCAAACCCGGGATCCGTGTCATGAAAATTTGATAACTAAATAAAAAATTAACATTAACAAACTAAATCAAACAAAAAAATCATTAAAAAAAACAAAAAAAAAGCAAAAAACAAAACATGAAAGGCATAAAAAATGAAAGAAAAAAATGATAGGTCAGCATTTCACTGTATATTATACTATACAATGCACAGTAAAATCTGAGCAATTTTAGTTTATTAGATAATAATAACTGATCATTCTGATTGTGAGCTCCAAAACTGGCATTGACATGGATGGCTTGACCATAGTAGATATCAAGCTTCGAATGGGCTACCAATGATCCACAGATGGATGACAAAACAGGATAGAAAAATATTTATAGCTTTATTAACTGACAGAACAGAACAGAACAAAAATGGTTCTCTGTAATCAAATCATCTCTGTCAAGCTCTTCATTTATCAAGCATTTGTTTTGCTAAGTTATCTCTCCATTCTCTTCATTCATTACTCAGCTCCACAATTGAAACAGTCTTCTCTGATGGGCATATGCTCAAGTGACAATTGAGTGAATTCCTCTGGGTTTGCTTTGCGAGCATGTATATTCTAATGAAATTATGGAGCAAACAACAACCTATTATTATAATTCATAATTTATTTTAATTTTTTTATATGGGATTATTCAAGCCTTATAACCCGGATCACGAGTTTGGTAGGTTAACTTGAGTTAACTCGAGTTTTTTTTATTTATTTTTTATAAGGTTATCTTCGTCTCATGACTCGAGTCGTGGGTTTGACATATTTACTCGAATTATTTTTTTATATTAAATTAATTAAAAATTAAATTTTATAATTTATTTTGAGTTTAAGTTACTCATGTCTTTAAGAGAAAGCCAAAACATCTTTCTATAACATTTTGAGCTTGTGAGTGCTTTATATTGAAGTACTCTTCATGATTTTTAGGTGCTCACTGGTTCATATCCCAAAGAAACCGAGTCAATGACAGAAAAAGATTGATAGCTAGAAATCAATCAACAAAACAAGAACTTTATATTTGGTTCCAAGAAAATGAGAAAAAAAAAAGTCAAAGAAAGAAAATAAGAAAGAAAAGAAAGAAAAGTCAAAGATAAAGAGTCAAACTTGGCTCCTCTTTAAAGTAAAAGAGGGTTTTTTTAAAGTCATGCTAAGGCTATGGCTTATTGTATGATTTAATAAAACCTCTTCTAGTTGTGTATGCTACTTTTGCTAATTGGTTTTTTTAAAATTTATTTTTATCTTTTAACATTTAATTTATTAAAAATTAAATTTTATGATTTGTTTTAATTTATTTTTTATAGGGTTATCCAAATTTTATGACCAAAGTTGTGGATTTGATAGGGTAATATGGTTGACTCAATTTTTTTAATTGATTTTTTTTCTAATTTCATCTTTCAACATTTTATTGATTGTGAATTAAGCTTCTTGATTTATTTTGGTTTGTTTTCTATGAGGCTATTATGGTCTTATGACCCGAGTCATGAGTTTGGTAGGTTAATTCGAGATATTTTTTTAGTCTTTTTTAAAATTGATTTTCTTTTCAATTTCATTCATCAACATTGAGTTGATTGAAAATTGTGCTTCATAATTTATTTTGATTTTCTTTATATGGGGTTATTCAAGCCTTATGACTCAGGTCACGAGTTTGGTAGGTTAACTCGAATTTTTTTATTTACTTTCTATAAAGTTATCTTAGTCTCATGACTTGAGTCATGGGTTTGACATGTTTACTCGAGTTATTTTTTTTGTATTCTTTTTTAATTGATTTTATTTTCGACTTCATCCTTCAACATTGTATTGATTGAAAATTAGACTTCACAATTTGTTTTAATTTTCTTACTATGGAGTTATCATAGTCTTATGACAATGGTTGTAGATTTATCAAGTTAACATTGGTTGACCAGGATCTATCTAAGAAGTTGTCTTCTCAATATTTAAAAAATAAAGATGTCTTTTTGAATTATTTTTTTAATCACTATATTTTTACAGATCATCTAAGTTGTTTTTATATTCACTAAGCTTACTAGTCATATTGGTCCAACCCTACATGGTTTTTCTTACCAAAACAAGTTAGAAACATCTGAATATTTTTTTATGTTCAAAAAAATTTGATCCAATCCGCAACATTGTATGGGCCAATGATATAGTTCACTTGCTATGTTAAAATTTGTTGAGGTAAAAAACCTTAGTTATACATGTTAACATATACTAAAAAGTCATGGCATTTCATTGTAGCAGCGAACAGTGAAATACCAAGGTATTTTTAACTTTTTTCCTCAAATTTTTTAGGTTTTTTTTTTAATTTTATCCTCAAACATTGAGTTTATTGGATATTGTACTTTATAATTTATTTTAATTTGCTTTCTATGAAGTCATCTGAGTCTCATAACCCGAGTCGCGAGTTTTGCAAGTTGGTCGTGTTGACTCGAGTCTTTTTTTATCCTTTTTAATTAATTTATTTCTCAATTTCATCCTTCAACATTGGGTTGATCAGGAATTGAACTTCATAATTATTTTTTTATTTGCTTTTTATTGATTTATCACGATTTCATAACTTAGATCGCAAGTTTTGTGAGTTAGCTATGTTAACTCAAGTTTTTTTTATCATTTTTTAATTAAATATTTCTTTTCAGTTTCATCCTTCAACATTGGGTAGATTGAGAATTGGACTTGATAATTTATTTTTTTAATTTGTTTTATATGGAATTATATTGGTCTCCTGGCCCGTTTTGGCAAGTTGTTATTTTTTGTCCCTTTTTTTATTTTTTTTCGATGTAATCCTTCAATACTGGGTTAATTGAAGATTGGGCTTTATAAGTTTTTTTTTTTTATTTTCTTTCTATGGGGTTAACACAGTCTTACGACTCGGGTGGCGGGGTAGGTCAATTGACTTGAGTTTTTTTATCATTTTTTTAGCTGAATCTTTTTTCAATTTCATCCTTCAACATTGGGTTGATTGAAGATTGGGCTTCATAAGTTTTTTTTTTGTTTTTTTCTATGGAGTTATCACAATTTTATAACTTAGGTCTCGAGTTAGGTCAGCTAACTCAAGTTTTTTATCCTTTTTTTAGCTGAATATTTTTTCAATTTCATCCTTCAACATTGGATTGATTGAAGATTGGGCTTCATAAGTTTTTTTTATTTGCTTTCTATGAAGTTATCACAGTCTTATAACTCGGGTCATGAGTTGGGTCAGTTGACTCGAGTTTTTTTTATCCTTTTTTTAGTTGAATTGTTTTTCAATTTTCTCCTTTAATATTAAGTTGATTGGGAATTAGGCTTCATAATTTGTTTTGGTTTGCGTTCTATAAGGTTATTTCAATCTTATGATCTAAGTCACGAGTGTGGTTGATTGACTCGAGTTGACTCATGTGGTTTTTAGTTTCTTTTTTAATTGATTTTTTTTTAATTTTATCCTTCAACATTTGGTTGATTGGGAATTGAACTTTATAATTTGTTTTGATTTTTTTTTATAGGGTTATCTCGGTCTCATAATATAGGTTTAACAGATTAATCTAAGTTGACTCGGCTTATTTTTTAGTTGAGTTTTGTTTTTAATTTCATCATTCAACATTGAATTGATTAAGAATTGGGTTTAATAGAAAAAATAATTAATTTGCTTTCTATAAGGTTATCAGGGTCTCATGACCTGGGTAACAGATTTAATAGATTAACCTGAGTCGATCTAATATGTTGTCATTTAAATATTTTTTTAAAAAAGGTCATCTTGATTTTTTTTAGTCAAATTATATTTTTACCAGACATCCAGATTAATTTTTGACATGTGAAGTCGACCAAAACACATCAGGTTAATCCCTATATAGTTTAAATTTTTTATACTAGAAAACACATTAACAATACTTGGATATTTTTGTATGACCAAATTTTTTTTTATCAAACCCATAAGATAACATGGTTAATGATCTAGTGTGTGTTTATTGTCATGATCCAATTTTAACTCCTTTTCTTTTAATTTATTTTAAAAAAATTTAAAGTTTTAAAGATCAATGACTATTTTTTTTTATTGAGGGTGCAATTCGATAATATACAGAAGAATTAGGGATTATGGTGTGTTTTTGTTTCATCATTTCATGCACCGTCGTCAATGGTGGCGCGTGACAAACACGCGCCACGAGAAACCCACTATTACTACAGCATATGATTTTATTTATGTAGTCTCATCATCTTTAGCAATACTAATACTAGAGTTGATTTTCTAGGATAGAAGAGAGAAATAAAAGGGAGAAAAAAAAGAATTACCAGCGACAAACCGACTACTTATAGATACCATACATCACCAATAAAAAAAGATACGAAGAAGAATCAAATGAGATGATAAAAACTTATTTTCCACCATTGAAAAACACCGCACACACCCGTACAAAGTTAATATGAGCATATGAGATTTAATATAAGAAATGTGTCTCTAAAAACATTTAATAAACAAACTAATCTCGATTTGCATAAAATTGTTTAAAAAATATTGTTATTGAAAAAATAAATCATATTTGTTATGCATATATTGCAGAATTTTGTGAGTGTGTGTGTGCGTGGAGTGATCAAGTAAACAAGACGGGGACAATTGTTTAACAATTTTCTCAAGAACAAATGGTATTTTTTTTTAGTCGAACAACGGAAACAAGGAATCAAACTCTCATAGTGAAGCGGAAAGAACACCAAAAAAGTTTTTTCCACGGGGGGGTCCCTTGCTTTGCTGTAGTTGTCAAATGGCACCAGCCGCACGAGTTAAAGATTCCAAAAAAAGCTAGCCCCCACCCCCCAAAGATTCCAAAAAAAGCTAGCCCCCCCGCGACAAAGGAGGTTTTTTTCCCCTTGCTACGCGTTCTTTTCATATATAATATTAGGATGCTTCTGCTTTTTAGTAATTTTAATTATTACAATATTAATAAGTTGATATAAAAGGCTGACACGTGTGTTATATACATGTAAGCATGTCATCATCCCTTGCTAAATGGACGGCGCATGGGATGCGTTATAATGGACAAAATCCATCAACCACCATTTCATTCGACATGAAGGTGTTTAGAGTGTGATTATGGTTGTTTTTTAAAATGTTTTTTATTTAAAAAAGTGTGCCAACAATATTTTTTTATTTTTTAAAAATCATTTCTAAGATCAGCACATTAAAATGATTTGAAAACATAAAAAACATATTACTTCAAAGTAAAAAAAAAAATTTCAAATTTTTTCGGAAACGCTTTTAAAAAGCACTCCCAAACAGGCTCGTGACGACGCAGTAGCTGGTATGGCAGATTTTGACTTAGTTTGCAGCGGTTTGACGATGATGAAAATTATTCCTCCTTCACTTCTTTTCTCTCTTATTTGCAATGAATTTCATGTCAAGCTTTTAAAAAATTACGTATCTTCTAGTTTGTATTTATTTTAAAATTAGTTCTTATACTTTTTATTTTTATTTGTTTTTATTTTAGGCTTCTTGAATTTTTTTTCAATTTCTCCCATCTACGTTTTATTTCATAGAATTTTTTTAATCCAGTTTGGTTCTATTTTTTTTATTCTTTGCATTGATTTTTTTTATTTCATTATTTAGAATTTATTTTTTTTTTGTTTTCAATTTTTGTCCTTATTTTTTTATTTCTCATTTTTTATCATTTTCTTCATTTATTTTGTTTTTCAATTTAATACCTAATTATTTTCTTTCAATTATTATTTTTGTGCATGATTTAGTCCTCAGTGATTTTTTTTGTTTTTTTTAAATTTTTTATGATTGAGAATTTTGCTTCATTATTTTTTTGTGTTTATCTTCTACAATCATGACTCGGTCCACCAGTTTCGATGATTAGGTCGGTTGAAGTTTGGTCTTTTTTTAAATTCTTTTTAAAAATTGATTTTTTTTATTTTCATCATTTGACATTGACTTATTGAGCCTTAAGCTTCATAATTTATTTTGATTTTTTTTTGTGAGGTTATCCTTACCTCATATCTCGGGTCATGGGTTATTAAAGTTAAGCTGGGTTAATTTGGATCTTTTTTGTTTGATCATCCGGTATTTTTTCCCACTTTCGAGGGGACTTTTCTAACTTTTTAAGACTAATACGGGTTGTCTTGAGTTTTTTTTATATCTTTGTTGGATCTACCTCTTTTAAAATCATTTTTTTATTAGGTTAAATCAATTTATTTCATCCTCCAATATTAACTTGATATGATATTATCTCGGTTTTTTTATGCTCCATGTTAGATCTTGCTCTTTTAACAAGAATTTATTTTCTAAATAAATTAATTTTCTCACCCTTCAACATTGAATTTGTTTTATATTGAGCTTTTTAGTTGAGCCTAAATTTAAAATTTAACGGTTTATGACTTTAGAAAACTAACTTGGTCTTAGAAGGTTCACCGAGATTTGCATGGTTTTCCCTTCTTCTTTTTGAGTTTCATCCTCATAAGTTTTCTTACCTTTTTTTTTTCCAATTCCTATGAGATTTTCCGTTCGTTTTGAAAAAAATACGTATTACCTAGAACTTTTTTTTTTAGGCTTTGTTCAATTTAGTTTTTTTATGAGGATTTGCTTTTTAATTAAATATAAGCATTACATGTTTTTCATCCTATGTTCCAATTATTTTTAGACCCAGGGCGACCTAAGTTATGAGTCAACCCCTCGGGTCGAGCATTTTGAACATCAAATGGTGTATTTTGATTTTGATTTTTTTGATTTTTCTCTTTTCTTGAATATGATCCTCACTCACTTTATTTTTATTTTTGTTTTGGATTCTTTTGTGAATTTATGGACTTGGAAATTTTCAATTTGGCCCATTTCAATATTTAATTGTATTTTAGGTTTTGGCCCTCAATATTTTAGTTTTAAATTTTTATTCGTGGCATATTTATCAAATTTTAATTTGTTTTCAATTTTATTATTGGATCCATAATCTTGATTTTTTTCAATTTCATCCCGCTGACTTGCTGATATTTTTGTTTTTTTTACTTTTTTTGGTTTATTGATTTGTTTTCCTCATTTTATGTTTTATCATTTGGATTTTTAGGAATTGACAACCAATTTTGTTTTTTCATTTTCTCTTTTCATGATGCGAAGCTGTTATTTTGTGCACCTTTTTAAAATACATTTACAATACTTTATCATTATTTTTTTACACTTCAAAAAAAATTAGTCCAATCCACAACAAAACACGTATAAGCTATCTAGTTTATATTCTAACTAATGACTCACCAAACTATTTTTCATGATTTTTTTTTATATATTCAAGTCAGGATGGACGCGCTTATGTTGGTGATGTTAATCATTATCATTTTATTTAATTGATCTCAAGTTTTGATTTTTTAAAAAAAAAAACCAAACTTAACCATCCCACTTCTTAGTTACGACCTCAATATTCCATAAGATTTGCATATATTTTTCCTCGGCCTAGTTTTCAATATTGGAGAGAAATTCACTTTTCTCCGACTAGAGACCAGCAACAACAGTTATATATTTTTTTCCTGATTGGACAATAAGAATGTTTTTGAATTAATTTATATTAATTAAAATTAATTTTTTTAAACAACTTTTTTAAGAAATACACTTTGACATAAATTTAATATATTTTTAAAAATTAATAAGTTTTTCTAAATATTAATCTCAAAATGTAAATAAAAAATCTTTAACCACGGATAAATCTCTTGGAATTTAACGACATAACAAAAAAGCTAAATCAGAAGTTAAATTTATTGTTGTTGTATGCATGTTTTTTTTATTCACCTTTATAATGTAATTACTATTTTGTCATTCATAAAAAATAAAATGTCCACATGTTGGGGGCATGAAAGGTTTTTTCACATGGCTCATTAATTATTAAAGAATTGATAAGGTATTTATGTATTTTTTTTACAAATTTTTATTTAATTACGCTCCAATTCAAATTTTTTAAAACTAGCACACAAAGATATTTATGTATTTTTTTTATTTTTTTAAAAATAGCAAAATTACAATATTACAAGTTTACCTCTTCAATAGAAAAAACCAAACCATGCGTTAAAGGCTTTTTGGTCTTTTAGCTCTGTTTGTTTTTGTTATTACCAAGTTCATTGAAAGCATTTGATCTTTTAACAAGGATTAATTTATATTTAAATGAAAAAAGTTATTGGTGCATGAGAGGTGTCTACACATTTTGAGTGGCACATACAAGACTTTTTAGTAGCAAAAGATATCGTTTCGCCATGTCATTGGAAGCTTCACTGTGCTCTCTTCCTGTCCATACAACGCATATTGGTTGCAATGGAGCGGTTTATGGCCAGTGGGTCTTTTATTTTCTTCTTTTCTCTCTCCTCCTTAAAAAATTACAAGTTGACCCTCTTTGTTATTGATATTTCAACTCCAGTTATTATTCTTTTGATTTTTTATTTTTTTGGCTCTTTTATAAAATTTTAATTTGTTTTTAATTTTATCCTTCAATCTTAATTTGTCATATGTTTTTTTTTTGAATTTGGTCCTTAAGTCTTTTGATTTCTAAATTTTTTCCTTGGTCATTTTGTAAAAGTTTTATTGGTTTTTAATTTCATCATTTAATCCAATTTTATGGTACATTATTTTTCTAATTTAGTCTTCATTCTTTGATTTTTTTTTTGTCATTTTGTTAAAGTTATTTTTCTTTTCAATTTCACTCTCCAATTAAAAATTTATAGTTTCTATTTAATTTATTTTTTATTTTGATTTTTATCCTCATTTTTTTAATTGCTATTTTTTTGGATCATTTTGTGTGATTGTTTTTTTTTTCTTCACGATTTCATCCTCTAGTATTTGATTTATTGGGGATTGGAATTCATGTTTTTTTTTCCTCCATATATGGTTCTTTAGATCGAATGATCTAGGCTATGTGTTTTGTTAACGGGGTTTTATATCTTTTTTTTGGCTTATTTTATTGTTTGGTTTCATCGTTCGCCATTAGTTTTTTTTATATATATCAAGTTTGTGGTTTTCTTTGATTTCTTTTCCATTAAGTTTTCTCGACCTCATGATTGGAACACGAGTTTAGCCGAGTTGGCTTGCTTTTTATTGCCTAAGTTACATGACTTTTATGCTAACTTAGGTTAAATCGCATTAATTTTTTTATAATTTATTTTTTTTATTATCATTATCTATTTTATTTTTATCTGATTATAATAAAATCAATTTATTTAAAAAGACTGGGTGATGAATTGAGTTGTAAAGTTTTTTTATTTCTTTCTTTAAAACATTCATACAATACCTAAATATTATTAATTTGTTTTTTTTTAAATAATCTCGTATAGTTTACACTATATAATACACCACACCAAATAACAATCACACCAGCTACATATCAATAACACCAGCTACTTTTTACACTAATTTCAAACAACAATAAAATTTATTTATTTATTTTTTAAAATATTTTCTCTTTCTATTTATTTATCCTGTTTTCCACCCTAAAAAAATAATACAGGACAATAACACAAAAACAACGTGAAGATTAATATCAAGTAGCAATTATTTAGGTGGTCTAATAATAAGAGTTTGAGATTAAAAAATTTATTTTTCATATAATTTCAGGTTTAAATTTTATAATTATTAATATAATGATCATTAAAAACTTATATAATCATTAATTTTAGAATTCATAAAATTAAATAATATATATACAAACTGGTCCGGCATTCGTATTAAAAACAAAAACAAGTGGCAACAATACACATCTCTATCAAAGTTCCTGTCTGTCCTTTATTTCTTCTGTTTTTTAACTTGATTTGATTATACATTTTATTTTATGTTACTTCACTAGGGTTTCAAAAATTAGATTCGATCATATCGATCCTTTCTCTATCTTAACCCCCTTTCAAAATTTCTTGTTTTTGGAATTTTATTTCTATTCATTTTTCTAACCCCCTAGGGTTTCTATTTATTTCCCCCAATTTCCACTCCCATTGTGCGTGCGTAGATTTCAAAATCCCCTATCCGAAGCTTCTTTAGAGCTTCAATCCTGGTGAGTCTTTTCTCTTTAATTTGAACAATTAGGGGTTTTCCGTACATTTGAGTTTGTTTAGGCAAGTTCTTAACTGGGTTGTTGCAAATTTTGATTATTTTTTTTTTGCTTTGCAGCGAATAAATTTCAAGGTGCATAATTTAGAAAATTTGCATCTTTTTTTGTTGTGAATTTTGGTTTTTATTGAACCGGGTTGGGATTATTGTGTGCTTTGAGCATGGAATCTGTGAGAGAAGCTGGTGGTGGAGTTACTGGTGCCGTGTTAATGAGGTTTGTGTGGACTCATGGAGGTCGAAATGTATTTCTCAGTGGTTCTTTTAATAGGTGATGATACTCAATTTTAAATACTCTTTGTCCGAGGTTAATTGTTTTAGGAGCAACCCAATTTTCTTCATAGTGGTACTGATTGATAGGTTGTGTGTTTTTTGGGTTTTTGTGAAGATGGGGTGAGCTTATACCTATGTCGCCAGTTGAAGGTTGCCCTAATGTATTTCAGGCTATTTATGGTATTACACACGGAAATCACCAGGTAGGTTGGTTTTGTTGAGCTTTTGATCAATTTGAATTGTTGTACATGTAGTTCAATTTATTCTATTTAAAGAAATGTGTAGTAATTGCTCTAGGATGCACTAGTGTGGTCAACGATATGCTCATACTTGTGACATGCTTCTAAAGTTTACTACACATTGTGAGAGTGCTAAAAAAGAAAAGAAAGAACAAGTCCAGGGTAGCACATAACTTTATACAAACTTCATTGCAATGAACTCGTCTTGAAGGCTACTTATAATGGAGGCATTTTCTGTATACAATAATAACTATCATTAGCTTATTTTGTAATGAAAGCCTTTTTTTTCCTTCAAAGTATGCTCTTATATGATAGGGGTGAAGTACTTTGACTATCATTAGCTTATTTCCTACATATAATGGAATTTTTTGGATTCAAGTGATCTCAGAAAGATTTAAACTTGACTAGGAAATGCTCTTATGAATATGTTCTGTGCCTGCGAATGGTTCTATGTCTGTACTGATATATATATATATATATATATGGATATTGCAATTCATGCATTTGATATTTACATGCAGTACAAGTTTTTAGTTGATGGAGAATGGCGACATGATGAACTCCAACCTTACACAACAACTGAATATGGGATACTGAATACTATCCAGTTTAACGTGGAAGCCAATTTTAATTCAGAGATGATTCCAGGATCTAGTATGGAATTGGATAATGAGGCCTTTACCCGTTTGGTGAGATACATACTACTTCTATAATAGACATCATGACTGCTGGAAATTGTTCTGTTTTGTTAACATAATTTTGGTCATTCAGAAATTAAGATTTCTTCTCACCAGCTGCCAATTATATGCATTCTAAGGATCCTCGATCTGGGGCTTTCTGTTCCATCATTTGAAAAACTTGAAGTGTCTTCATATGAAAACATTTGTTTTTGGTTGCTTATATTTACGTGGCTGTCTTACCCTGTCTCACCTTACTGTTACAATATTCTAGTTTTCATCAATACTTTTCCCTTTTACAAGTTTTGGAATGTAACGAGGTTTTTATTTACAATGCAGGTCAGTGTATCAGATGGTACGTTGACTGGTGGCGTGCTAAGCATATCAGAGGCTGACTTACAGGTCTCTCGTCACCGGATTTCTGTGTTTTTAACTACACACACTGCATATGAGCTACTTCCCCAGTCAGGCAAGGTTTGGATCCTTTACCAATGGTCTTCATTGTGGCACTCATATTTTGGCTTTTTACTTGGATTTGAAATCAGCAAATCTATATTCTCCTAATTTAGAAAATGCAACTTACAGGTAGTTGCCTTGGATGTTGATTTACCGGTAAAGCAAGCCTTTCATATTTTGTTCGAGCAGGTATCAAACCTTTTTTTTGTGTGCCTTTACCGGTAAAGCAAGCCTTTCATATAATGTTACATGCCTTTGTGATGGAATGCATAATTGGCATGTTTTAGTTGTTGCTTTCATGATTCAGTTCATCATGTATTCTTACCTTTCGGTGCTGATTGTGAGTTTGTGACCATCATTTCTTCTTTTGAACTAGGTTTGTAATTTTTCTTGGTAGTTCCTTCACTTGTTTTGTTAGGATATCTAACTAGATCATCATAGAATTACTCGGATCCATGAGCAGATCAATAAGGCTTTAACTATACCACACCTTCCATGCTTGCTTCACCACCCACAGTAATCTCCGTATGTTAGCATGGATATATATTTCCTTCGCATGCTGAAGCATCCATCTTTTATGACATTTCTAAAGGAATTTATCAGCCTGAAATAACAGCCAAAACTACTTAATTTCTTTCATATTCTCCTTGCCAAACAGAAAGGCAGCCATCTCTGATATTGTACCCAGCTTGCCTGCTCCAGAATATCAACACCTGTGGTCAGCTTATTATGATTCCTCTTTTAGAAAATGAATTTCGTTATTTAACCCTTCTCAGTGAGTAAGATATTGAGCACTGGATCAGGAAAAAGACATCTTACTCAGCTAGAAACAAATGTTAGTTGGGTGCCTAATTTAGATACAAAGTAGATGTGGCTGTGATTACTTCAGTTCTCATTTATTGAACCCTTCTCAATGAGTAAGATATTGAGCACTGGATCAGGGAAAGACATCTTACTCAGCAAGAAACAAATGTCAACAGGGTGCCTAATTTTAGAATAAAAAGTAGTTGCAGCTGTGATTACTTCAGTACTCATTTATGGAAATCCAAGGTGTTAATTTCATACTTGTGCTGTTTGCAATGCAATGCATTTTCCAATCTAAAAGGAGAAGGAAATAAAAAGTCATGCTGCACATGTGCTAAAGTAAATAGTCAGTTTCAAGCTGGCTTAAGTCCTGCCTTCAGGCTTAGTTTGTTCCATGATATGAGCTTTGCATACTTATTATTTACAATTGTTGGTTGTTATGCATATTTACTTGTTGCTGATTAAGAGCTTGGGTATGTATGCCTTCTAAGTTAGCTGTTTCCAGGGAATCCCTATGGCTCCTCTTTGGGACTTCTCTAGGGGCCAGTTTGTTGGAGTGCTTAGTGCCTTGGACTTCATATTGATATTGAGAGAGGTATGTGCATCTAAAATCATGTCTTCTTTCAACAGTGAATCTTCTAAATACAAATATTTATTCGTTCATTGATTTTCGCTGTGCAAATTTATATGCATCAGAGATGCATTTAGATAAACAATGCAACAACACAAGGTTCATTTTCCTTTAGGGTAAAAGTAAACAAATTTTTATACAGCTTTGTTTTCCATATGGCATGATATCCATTTATCTTCTTTGAAGTTTGACCCCAAATGTTTGGGGATAGGTTTTGATTCGGGGACAAGAACCCAAATGTAATTGATGGCTTTTGGGATATTCATGGATATTGGGAGAAATTTACATGCTTTCTAAAACAGGCAACAAGCTTGAATAATTTATGTTTGGATGCTACTGTTCTTGATAAGAAGTCTTTGTGGACATAAATATACTGTTTGCTTGTTTCTATAACACTGATTACTTTTACTTGCAGCTTGGAAATAACGGATCAGATTTTACGGAGGAAGAACTTGATACACACACGATATCCGCTTGGAAAGAGGGAAAATCATATCTGAATAGGCAAATAGATGGACATGTCCGGGCTCTACCTAGACATCTCATACATGTAAGTGATTTCTCAGGCATGCTTGTATCTGTAGCATGTAAACGACCCCCTAATTTGTTTTTCGCCATTCATGCATCAAGTGGAGTGTAATTATTCTTGGGGCTTCATTTTTGTGCTGCACTTATAGGAAGCATTCAAATGGCTTTATCTTGAGTTACTATATATATAACAAAAATGTTAGATGTGGCTCTTGTCCATTGATCTGGATTTTGGCTAATGTGCAGGCTGGGCCATATGACAACTTGAAAGAGGTTGCTTTGAGAATATTGCAGAATGAGGTGGCTACAGTTCCCATTATCCATTCATCATCAGAAGACGGCTCATTTCCTCAATTACTGCATCTTGCCTCACTCTCTGGAATACTGAAATGTAAGGCTTTTTGGTTAGCTTGCTAAGTAGCTACACATAGTTTATTACTAACCATAGGATGTTAATTTCCAGGTATTTGCAGGTACTTTAGACATTGTTCTGGCACCGTACCCATGCTCCAACTGCCGATTGGTGCAATACCAGTGGGTTCATGGGTTCCAAGTATTGGAGAGCCTAGTGGGCGCCCCTTGGCCATGTTGAGACCAAGTGCTTCTCTTAGTTCAGCTTTAAACTTGTTAATTCAAGGTATGTTTGTAATTTCTGTAAAGTGCAGACAGAAGGAAAATAAATTATCAACAGAAGAATTCGTGTATGTTTTGGAAGTAGAAGTTCAAATTCTTAGTGGCAAATATTTCTAGCAAACTACTTGAAACTGCTTTACATGTATTACACTTAAAAGTTACACGGAACTTTTGAAAATCTTATTGATTGGATGAGGTGCATATGAGTACACTATTTGATAAATTTCTTGAATTGCCAAAAATTGAAATAAAATTGACGAGGATCTATTTTATCAACTAATAAATTATTCATTTTTTGTGTCTCCTATTTTATGACTCACCTGAACCTCCCTCCTTTTGGATCTGATGGCTGGGCCCTGTGATTGGGTATTTCTCCTACTTAAACCCCTTACCACTGGTGTGCCTAAAATTGGATTCTATTTTTCTGGTATGATGCCCAGAGATTTCACTGGCTCAGGTAGTTATGTGGGGGATAGTTTAGTTGTTTGGACCAAATACATTGTTTCCTTTTGGGGTAGTTTTCTATGGTTTCAGCTAGACAAGAATATACTTCAGCTATACATCTTGATCTTCTTGTAATTTTAATCCCTGGTATTTTTTTATCACCTTCTGTACTTGCAGCTCAAGTAAGTTCAATACCAATAGTTGATGAGAATGACTCGTTAATAGACATATATTGTCGGAGGTAACTTGTTCTTCTGGGTTTGATATTCTTAAAACCATATTTTGCAACTCTTCTTCGATTCCGAGGCTAAGTATGTGTTATCATTTACAGTGACATAACAGCTTTGGCGAAGGACAAAATTTATACTCATATTAATCTTAATGAAATGACTATTAATCAGGTATCTTCTCTTTCTGTGCCCCCAGCCCTTCATTTTCCCTTGAACATGTTTTATGAAGCTACTTCGTGGTACTTATTAATTGGAAAGTAATGGCTTTAGTTTGTTGATATTTTTAATAGGATGGCATGAATGTCTTGATTTTTTTATCATTATTTATTTTTCATAATTTTGTTTATGAAAACTTTGTGTCATTGTGGGCATGAAGAGGATATTAACTCTGTTGTTGTAAGAATATTTGATACAAGATTGAGGGTTTGATGAGTAGATGGATAGATGGTGGGGCACCATTTGGTTTTAACTTTAAAGGATAAAGAGAGATGGGACACGGGGGCTGGATCTTTACAGAATGCTTTCTTGTTGAGATTTAAAAGACTAGCTGAAAATGGATGTAATGATGATAGTATAAACTCCTATATAATTTTCATTGGAATTGTGTTCAGTGTGGAAGTGACTCGTGATGTTATGGTCTTGAAGGTTACCTCTGGGTGTTATCTTGTTGCACCTGGACCAAGTGAATCCTTTTCACTTCACATGTATCACATCAAAGTGTTAATCGCTTGCTTGGGCAGGCTACATAAAATTATTTGAAGTGTTTGACTTTGTTTAGTGTATATGTTGCCCCATTGTTTCAAAATGTAATTTATAATTTAAAAATGGTGCTTGACGTTTGCTGATCATGGTTTTTACTTAGGCTTTGCAACTGGGACAAGATGTCTATTCTTCTTATGATCTGAGAAGTCAAAGATGTCAGATGTGTTTGCGCTCTGATACATTGCATAAAGTTATGGAGCGATTGGCAAACCCTGGTAATCTGAATTTCTCTCCTTTACTGAGAATGAAGATCCTGTTAAATATCTTCCAATATGACTTTTTGGAGTGCCTGGTTGTTGAGTAGGTTGGAAATATTATTTTTGTAGTATGTGTTGGTCATTGGGATATTAGTTCTTTTGATTTACTTTCCTCGTGATCACCCAAACTGCAGTTCCCGTCCTTTGTCTTTGCTTCTTTCAAGCAGCCTGAGCTGTCATCCTTCAACTTTTGTTGAATAATTTATTTGTAATGTTAAAGTGCTTGGAGGACTTTTAAAGAACCAACAAAGCCTTTGCCAAAAAAAGATACTTTGGTTACCAACAGCCCTGTTAAATATGATTGTGGTTAAATTTTTTTCTGAAATGATGTCTCTGTTATTGTTGTTGTTTTCATAGAACTTTTGCATAAGCTTTTTTTTTTTCTCTTCTGAAAATTCACGTGGCACAGTTTTTAAAATTCATTCGCCAAGTTTCACCAAGTTAATGGTCCAATCCTTGGGTTTTCAGGTGTTAGGCGTCTTGTCATTGTGGAGGCTGGCAGTAATCGTGTGGAAGGCATTGTGACACTGAGTGACATTTTCAGATTTCTACTTGGCTAGTTTGAAGCGGTAAGTTATTAATGGAAAGGGATGTATGGAGTGGTTTTGGACAACCTCCACCCATGTTATTGCAGTATCTACCTGTTCCAATGTTACTCCAGCACTTTCCATGGTCATATGACCCAGTGATTTGAAACCTACATTGGATTATTTGAAATCTCCAGCCTGCTTGGCCTCCTGTTTTAGAATTTTAGGCTAAAAAGAAAGGGCTAATTCCCAAATTTGTTAATTTCCTCCCTTCCATGTATTATGAATTACTTCAAGCTGTCGTAGATTCCATGTATACGAGGAGCATGGTATCTGTTATGTACTATGCTGCCACTAACTGAGAAAGGAGATGGGGAGGAGGTGAATGCTTATTGTCTGCTACTGCTTCATTGAGCTGTGATTCCTCAGGAAAATCTGGTAAAGATGGCATTTGATTCATGTTGTTTCATTATTCTAGTTTAATGCATGCAAGAGAAAATCTATTCTAGTTAAATGGCATTATTGTACCTGAGTCAGCAGATGGAGAACCCTTGATTGAGAATGACCATCCCAGAAAATCTGATAATTTTGGCTTTTCGTTCTTTCCGCTTTTTTCCCCCGCATCACCCTCCTCGTTCCCAACAACCCAGTTTTTTTTTTTTCCTCTTTATCTTTCGTGTTCTTGTTTATGTTCTTTTACAGGAATCCGTCTAGGGTCTTCTTTATTAATTTGTATGTATCAGGTTAGCTCATCCTGGTGGACCATTAAAGACTAATAAAGCTGTAGCCTTGGCTAAATTTCTTGACAGAAAACTTCAAGACCCAAATGGGTTGGCTTCCATTGATTCTGGTATTCTTGAATTGGCTGCCAAGAATGCCAAAAGACACTGACTTACTAGTAATAGCTAGCTCTGTTTGCCTGTGCTCTGCTGCCTGTACGGATTCTAAGTGTTTTTATGTGTGTTTTTTAAAGTGTTAAAGCATAACCTGATCAAGTCAACCCAGTTGGAACCCAGTTTGATGCTACAAAAAATGTTCATGTGGTTGATGTTTAAAAACCTGTTTTTTCCTCTAAATTTTGAGATGATGAGGTTATAGACTACTACAGGTCAACCTGTTAAATACAATATATAACTTATAAATCTGATTAGTAACTTTGTTTTTTTATATTAACATTAGTTTACTTATTGCATTTGAATAAAATAAATGAAATTATATATTTTGAAGGGTTAGTAAAAAATAGGGACTGCTAATATTTAAAAGAAAATGATATTATCTTATTGAAAAATTAAAAAAAAAAGTTACATTTTTAGATCATTTATAAAATGATATTATCTTATTGAAAAATATAAAAAAGTTACATTTTTAGATAATTCATAAAAAAACTAATTAATTTGTTTTAAAGAATTTTAATTAAAATTGAAGACAATGTTAGGGCGGGTATCCTAAACATATTTTTATTTAACTTATTGAATTTAATTTTAATTTAAAACTAAAAAACAAAAATAAAGCTGACCGGCCAGCAAGTCTAGACTTCTTGGGTTTTTTTTTTTTTTTTTTGGCATTTCAAAGGGGTGGATTGCATTCCCTGTGTCTAATTAGAGGTGGTTGAAAAATTAAGCAAAGTTTTTTAAATCTTAAAAAATTATTTTTTAATTTATTTTAATTTAAAAATACTTTAAAACACTCTTAGAATCTCAAGAAAATAATTTACCAAGTCAAAACACCTTTAAATTAATCCAAAAATACAAAATTGAATTGAAACAAAAACTTCCCTCTCAATCTTGATCTACTTTTTATCTAAGATGAAAGTCAAAAAATCTCAATGAAATACCTATTGTTAAATGAAGTCATTAACACAAAAGAATAAGTATTTTTATAAGTTAGATAACCAATGATTTTCTCTCTCCTCTAGCATTTATCATCCATTGTTTCTCTCTCCCTTCCAACTCCGGATTTAAATGTAAACACCTTTTACTTTGAAAGCTATATGTTTCGATCCAAAACTTCATATTGGATCAAAACATATAACCTTTAAAGTAAAAGGATCAAAATAGATTTTTGACAAAGTTAAAAAGTAATTTTTTTTAAAGAAAAGAACATATTATATAGTGCTAAAAATATCATCCATGATGTTTTTTTTGTTTCAATTTTAGTTTTTTTATTATTATTTTTCTATAAACAGTTAAATATTTTTTTTAACAAAACTAAAAATTAAACAAATATTGGGATATTTTTTGACACCTCGAGATCCCCATACTAACCTAATTGAATCAAACTCTCAAGTTGTATCTCAAATAAACTTAATGTGAAAGGATTAGAATAAATAAAAAATAAAGCTTAATGACTCAAAAATAAATTGGATTAATAGTGTTTTTTTTAAAGTCTTTTTTTTCTCATTAGATTCAATTTTAATTCCCTATTTTGAATTATCCGCAAATTATTAAATTAAATTCTTTAAAGAATACTCGATGGTCCAAAACTAAATTAAAAAAAAATCTAATTACAATAACAACTACAAGATAATTGAAGAGACTCGAATAAGAGACCTCAACTCTTTTTTTTTTACAAGAACCATTGACCTATATAGGCTCATTGATAATTTGTCAAAATATTAAAGTGCATCAAATAAATGAAGTTCCATGAGATAATATTATGCTCTCCAACTTCAACATGCTCAAAGCATTTCAAGTGCCTAGTAAACATGAAAACTAAGAGGAATTATAGCTTTCATAAAAGAAAAAAATGCTCACAACTCCAACTCTCCAAGCATCATGAACATCTAAGGCTCCTGCAATAAAGAAATCAAATGAATTTTAGACCATGACATTTGCATAAAAGTAATAATCTGCATAGCATTCAGGATCCTGAAAAGGATATTTTTGAACAGATATGGTTTTTGGAATACATGGTTACAAGAGTAATAGGATAAACGTCTGTTTGTTTTTGTATTTTAAAAGTATTTTTTATTTTTTTACTTTAAATTAATATATTTTTTAGTGTTTTTATATAATTTTGATGTGCTATGTTAAAAATAATTTTTTTAAAATAAAAAATATATTATTTTAATTTATTTTCAAGAAAAAAAACATTTTAAAAATAACCGTTATCACCCTCCCGAACACTCCCAGAGTAAACATACATGCATACTAGAGAATAAAAGGCTTCTTACTCATAAAGGAAACTCTATTGACTGTGTAAATGATAGAGAGTTCTGGTGAAATTATAATCATTTGATGAATGTTTCAAGCCAGAGTTTTAACAGTTAATGCGAAAGAAACAAGGTTAGTGAAAGCATATCCTATACTCATAGAATGCAACATAATGAAATATAATCACTTTATTTATTTATTATTATTATTTTTTTTATCAATGCTTCGGCTATAGCTATCGGCAGAAAGGCAACGACAAAAATCATTTCTCTTAATGAACCCTCAAGTACGACGTGAGTTATTTGTTGAGGTGAGAAAAAAATTGAAAAATTGATTAAACTAAGAAAATTAAAAAAATAATTAAAAAAATTAAATAAAAAAATTGATCAAACCGATTAAAATTTTAAAAAACCAGTTGGTTCAGTTCGGTTTCGGTTTTATAAGCAAACCGAACCGAACCGAAACAGAAAAAACCGAGCCAAACCAGTTTTTGCCCTAAAAAACCAAACCGAAACCGGTCGATTGACCCGGTTTCGGTTTTTTTTAAAAAAATTTCAATTTAATTATTATTTTTGATAAAAATCAAATCGAACCAAAAATATCCATTCTAGTTATTTCAAAGCAAATCTCCAGTTAAATATAAAATATATTATTACTCATCATTTCAAGAATCCATAACTTTCACAATCAAGTAATTATTTAAAGTGCGTATGCCTTGATTCGTATTAAGCCTTTTGACAAAAATAAAATTACGGATCTTTGATGAAGAAAATTATGGTGGGATACAAATAACATCATTAAAAATTCTATTCGGTGCAATAACAAGACTTGAAATTAAAAGGTTTAAAGAGATTCTTAATAAAAATTTTAAAAATACATGGAAATTAATGAAATTTTAAAAAATATTAAATAATGATATAAAAGGTTTCGTTAATTTAATTCATGTTAAAAAAAGAATTATAAATGATTATTTAAACATTATAAAAGGATTGAAATGAGAAGATTTGAATCTATCAATTTTGATATTTTAATACTATTTTGCTCATAACTATAACTACAAAAGAAATTTTAATGTGATGTCAATTGTATTGAAAATTAGATATTCATATTTTTCTAATGATATATGACACGCCTTATAATTTATCAATGTGAGAGAGAATTGTGCATTTAAAATTGAATTTCAATTCTGCCAACAGATTATAAAAACAAATTTATTTTTATTTAAATTAGTTGGACTATTGTTTTATTTATTTTTTAGTTAGTATTATGTATTTTAGAGATATTAAGATATTTATTTAAATTTAGGTTCTTTGAATTATTATTATTTATTAAATTTATCCATATTTATTAGGGATATATTATTAGATTTAGAATTCTATCTAATATAAATATTTTTTATAGAGACTTTTTTAATAAAAAAAATTCAACATTATTGTTATCTTTTACAAGATTGAATAATTCTCAAATAAAATTTTTAATTGAACTTGTAAATTCTTTTAAAAATTGAAGTTGTAACTTTGACTAGGAGTATTGTGTCTCACGATAATGTTAAATTCTTAGATATTTTTAAAAGATTTTATGAGAAAAATTCAAAATAAAATTATTATTATTTTTATTTGTTATCTACAAATAAAAAGATAATTAAATTAAAAAAATAAAATTAATTAATACGACTTTACCTAAGAATTATCATTCATTTTTTTTAAACTAGAAATATTGTTCTTTCATTTATTAAATTTACTTATAATAATTAGCGTACTTTCTATTACTAATTATTTTTTTTAGAAATTAAATATGGTTTTAAATCGCTTAACTCCTTAAAATTTGTTTTCTACATCTATTGATAAAAAAAAAATAAATTCGTCCTGATGATAATAGAAAATCTTATGCAGTAAAGGCTATGCATGAGAATAAATGGCTGGGAAACTTTAGGGTTTGGTTATAATTCCTTAAATGATGAATACAAGAATGTAAGACTCCCTTGTTGTCACAAAACTAATAAATACCATTCAAGTTTTCTCTCTAAGATCCAGTGTATGGAGAATGAACAACAAATCTGCTGGTTTCATGCTTGGCGATGAATCTCAGCCAGCAGTTCACTTGGATGGTGGCCTTTACTGGCAAGACTGGCGATTTAAAGATAAAAGATGAGAAGTTGTTTGACTCGATTCTGCGTTTTGATCTGGCAACAGTGATATTCAGTGAGATATCTCAGGTGTTTGAGAATAGAATCAGATGGCTGTTCACTTAGAAAACACGTGTGATAATTCTTAAATTAAGAGTTTTTTTTAATGATGTTTTAAAGATAATTTTTATATATATATTTTGATTATGGAGTATTAAATCATTATTTAAAAAAATTGAAATTGGCTATCAAAATCGAAACTTAACTACTAACGCGGCCATCTATGCTCAAGAGTAAAGAAAAAAAAATGTTTTTTTTTAAAGTTTCGCGGTTATAACCCCCAATTTTTCCATCTCCCATTATCGCGAGAGAAAAAAAAATCAACTTCTTCGTCCTTGTAGCCGCTTGATCGATCGATTTCTGCTCTTCTTCTTCTTCCTCTCTTCACAGCCAGTGAAGGATTTCATTACGATGAACTTACAATTAAATCGGTCAGTTGTTCAAATTTCACTCTTTCGTTTACTTAATTTCATCCTTTTCTTCTTCGAGAATTTCGTGAAATTGAGAATCGCTGCGTTGAATTCTCTCTTTTTTTGTTATTTTTTTTTAAAGGTAATTGAAGAAGTGAGTGATGGCTCCGTCGAGAAAAAGAAGTGTAAATAAGCGGTATTCAAACATTGATGAAGTCTCACCTAACAAAAATGCTGCAGAGATTGCTAATAAAAGCAGGCCGCGGGTGAGTTTTTTGCTTCTTCTTTTTTGTTTATTTTGTAGACGATTTAAATTATTATTGTGATGTTTGTTGGTGGATTATTGTCTTATCTATGATTTAATTAAGTGATGTATAAGTTAAGGTACTTGATTTGAATCAGTGACCAGATAGTGATCTCTTTTATTTTTTCTCTCTCTTTTTTTTTTAAATTATGTGCAGAAGAGGAAGTTAACTAAAATGTTAGGACCACAATGGGGTAAGGAAGAACTAGAGCAGTTCTATAAGGCGTATCGGAAACATGGGAAAGATTGGGAGAAGGTTAGTTAGTGCATACCAGCGCCTGCTTGCCAACTTTGTTTGCTTTTCAGTTATGGTGGCATGTTCATTTTAGTAGATTCAGTTTGCAAGGCTAAATCGTATGAAAAGTAAAGTTTTGTGGGAGCAAGTGATCTGACATAATGTATTTGGAATCAAGCCTACTGCTGACATTGATCATTGCATCATCACCTTACCATGTTCTTCTTTTCTTTCCCCACATTGGGGCTGATAGGTAGCTGCTGTGGTGCGGAACCGATCTGTGGGAATGGTAGAAGCCCTTTACACTATGAATAAGGTAAGTGTTGAATTCAATATCCAACAAATATTTGATCTTGATTTGAAAACCTTCTAGATTTTTTACTGCATGAAATTTGCTTGATCATTTCTGTCTTTTTACATTGAAGTGATATTTTTACCATCTTTATAACAGTGATTTTTGTCTTGTTACTGTGTGGCTCTCGTTTGTTGAAGTTGGTAATAGATATGTGCTGTATTTTCAGGCTTACTTATCTCTTCCAAAGGGCTTTGCTTCTGGTGCTGGACTAATTGCAATGATGACAGATCACTACTCTAATCTGGTAAGGTTGGGAAGGTTTTGTAGAATTCCATGTGTATCTTAATTCTGGAGTGCGCTTTTGGGTAATGCTCAAAATGGATGCCACATTATTCTATCCAAAGTTCTGGGAGAGCAAATTGGTGATTGGAAGCCAGTCTAGCTTGTTGCAATCCATGAGCATTATAACACAACAACGATTCCGCTCCTTCCCTATCTGTTTCTTTAAATGTGCTGATTCTTTTCACTGGTCAATCACTCGGCTAAAATAAATTAGAACCCCTAGTTAAATGAGGCAAACTATTGACGGATAGATGATAAATGTAAAATAATAATTGAATAGAGGTCGAGGCATTTATTTGTTAATGCTACATACAAAATGGAGTTAGGGCGGATTTTAGAGCATAAAAATATTGAAGTTCTTTATTTAGTCTCATTTATATGATTACATGATTCATAATAAGGATGCTTTTAAGTTTGTTTTTTGGATATTGGTGATTGTCTCTTTGTTTAAGTTCATTGATATGTATAGTGAGACTATGAGGTAAAATTCTTTCTACATGTGCTATTTTTATCTATTATGATTTTAACTCTCATGCTTATGGACAGGGAGAGAGTGACAGTGAGCTAGAAAGCAATGGGGGCACAGGACCCTCTCAAAAGCCTCAGAAGCGGGCTCGGGTAACCAAAGGATCAGAGGCACCGCCAGTTATAGATCTTTTACAGTCCCAGCCAGCTGCATCAAATTATGGCTGCTTATCATTGTTAAAGAAAAGACGCTCTGGTAGAAAGATCTCCCCCCCAGACTCCCTGTCTTTGTATGCTTGCATGGATATAGTAGCTTACTACATATGTATACACCGCTCTTTCTTTTCTTTTAATGGGTAGTGCTTATGACATTGTATCATCATTTTTCCATGCTTGAAATTGGTGGCAATTTTATGTGTTCCTTTTCTTCGCACTTTGGCTTATTCTTTTGTATGCTTGCTCATAAACTGCTTCTCCTTGAGACACTTACACGTGCAATGAGAAAAGCATTCCATTATGAATGTGTTGTTTAGAGTTCATTTTGTCCACTTATTTGGATTTCTTTTAGGAAGCAAGCCTTGGGCTGTTGGGAAAAGGACTCCTCGTGTACCTGTTACATATTCCCATGATAAAGATAGTGAGAAGTATGTTTCACCAATTTGGCAAGGTATGAAAGTAAAGGCTGATGCTGTTGATGATGATGTTGCTCATGAGATAGCATTGGCCTTGACTGAGGCTTCACAAAGAGGTGGATCTCCCCAAGTTTCTCAAACTCCTAAGAGAAAAACAAAGACACCCTCACCTGCTCAGCATGATGAACGAATGGTATTTCATTTATTTGGTGGCTTCTATTATGTTTTCTGATTGTTATAGAATTTGTTAATTAATCGATTGTGGTATTCAGCATGCTGAATCAGAGATGATGAGTGCCAAGCTTCGTGGCAGTGAAATGGACGAGGTGGGTTGTGAATTAAGTTTAGGCAGCACAGATGCTTACGGTGGAGATTATGCAAGAGATAGAATCTTTTGGAAGGGAAGGAGATACCATGGAAGGAGGTCACTAGAAGTAGAAGAAAATTTAGACAATCATTTGGATGATGTAAGAGAAGCCTGCAGTGGGACAGAGGAAGGGCAGAAACTGGAAGCTGTTGAAGAAAAATTTGAAATGGAGGTTGCGTATTCAAAACTTGTGAGATCCTCCAAGGGTTCCAGAAAGAGAAGTAAGAAGGTTCTGTTTGGGGAAGGTATGGTAGTGATTTTATCTAAACCAAGTTCCCCTGTCTGCTATCTGTTCTTCTTTCACTCTGATATCTAGGAAAGCTTTAATTTCCTTGAAAATGCCCATTCTGGCAGTTTTTAATCTTTCCTTTCTTTGGAATATCTCATAATTGTGCAGTTTTGCTGTTTATTCATTAACTTCCATTAACATCAGCTGTATGATTTTTTGTAGTCTTCATTTGGTTGAGCAGATAGAAGCTGTATTATTATCTAGAAGATGTTAATCTGCAATAACATATGTCATTGTACATAATTACTTTTTTTGAAGATTGTGTAAAAATATAGTCTTTATATTCTGGAAGCTACTGGAAATGGAACTAAGAAGAAAATTTCTGCTTTTGGCTGTAACATTATATGGGTTCAAGCCAGAGATGATGCCAAAGAAAGAAAGAAATTAGAAAATATATCTTTTTGTGTGATCTCATATGGAAAGCAATACGGTGTCTTAAGATAATAATGAATCTCAAGGCATCTGGTCTCAAATCATGCATGCTTTAGCAGATATCCGCTTAATTATAATTCTATTTCAATCACAGATTCTGGTTTACTTCAGCAGATATCTATGAGAGCGTAATTGTTTCTAACTATAACTGTCTTTGACCAACCAAGTTTTGCATCAATTACTACCAAAAAAAATTAAGCCTCGTCGCATCCTCCCACTGCAGAAAAAAGGAAAAAAAAATAAAAAATCTCAGGCTTTAATTACTTTTCTATAGAAGTCAATGAGATGTTCTGCACTTGCATCCTTTTCATATTTCCTAGTTACGTGTATAATATCCACTCTTATTGGATATGATTTTGATTATCTTCCTGAGTATTATAGCAAACACATCAATTTTTTAAGCTAAACCGTTATGTTTGGCATGTTATTTCCAGGGTGTACTGGGAGATACTTAATGTTTATTTGGGAATGCAAAACTGAATCAAAATGACCTTTATGATAATACCATTAAATCCCATTCCTATAAAACTTATCATTTCACCCTTACGCATATAATCAATGGCATCGTAACGAGGAAATGCAAATTTGGAACACTTAAAATACTGAGTGGTGCCATATGTTCAGAATAATAGGAAAACTTGAAGGAAACATATACATCAAACAGTGATAATCCTTGAAAAGAGACAAATAAAATAAATTTAGTGGGTGGGGGGGCATGGTCACCCTATCTCTGTTCTAGGCCATTGCTTAAGTTCATGATGATCTATTTTTCTTTCTTTCTCTACTTTGATCGAGCTTCAATGTTGACCTACTACCCTCCTTTCTGTTGAATCATGCTATATCTGGCTTCATTTTTCTTGAATTCTCTGTGTAGTTGAAGACACCGACTTCGATGCCTTAGAAGCACTTGCTGATTTATCCTTGAGGTTGCCAGAAACATCTGTTGACACGGGTAAGACTCAAACATGTTTTGTATAAGATATTTAAGTTTCTTCACGTGAAGTCTGACTGAAACAGATGCTCCCTGTTCTTGCTAGGCTGCCCCTTTTATTTTCATTTTTTTTCCTTTTAAGGTGCATATTCTTTGCTACAAGTGAAACATGGATGTATTTTGAAGTTAGTTTGATGTTGCTACATGCAAATATTACATACTGACATATTGTAGCTAGCTAATACTATTTTGTTGAAGTTAGGACAAGGAATTTAATTGGATGATGTATCCCTATTGTTGAGTTACAGTTGTAATGGTTCAGAATGATATCACATTTCAGATTGCTTGGAAAATTTATGGGTTTGTGATATTTTAGTATAAGCCCAAAGCAATAGTCACAACACTCTGGCAAACAACACTGATTTACCATCCAAGAGATCAGGGTAATTTACTGGTTTACTCATGCATTATCTACCCATATATATCTGTAATATATGCTTATAAGCTTGTATGCTGATACAGCAGCTAATTTCACAATCTGAAAATAAAAATGTTCGCCATTGATTTCTACATTTTTATTCAAATTTACAAATGCTTTTTAGGTGTTCCTTTTTATGCTTTGTGATGTTTTCTTCATCAAAAACGAACTGACCAATCTTCAGACACAACTTTGTGGTGATTTTGACAATGCTTTTTTGCGTAGATAGTTATCATGCATTTCCTTCTCTGTTTCTTCCTTGCTGGCATTAGTAAATGCAAGGCAGGCAACAATACAAACGTGATTCTCTTGATCATAGATAAAAATTTCATGCATTAAAAATCAACTATTCAAACCTGCCAATAACAAAACTTGTTAATTATTTTGCAATCTCTTCAGTAAGATGCTCCTCCTCTCGCATTCATGCGGGGCCCTCATGTAGTAACTCATTTGGCTCCACATGAATGCGAGAGAGGGATCATTATATTACATGCAATGAATAATATCTCTCAGACTGTTTTAACGTGAAAACAAATATTCTTACAATTCTCAAGCTCTTTGAAATCTTTCTTTATTTTCCTTGTTGAATGGTTAAATGCACAGGATTACATTCTATGTTATATCTCTGTTTTTGGTGAATTTCCAATCCAACTTTTTGTTATCACGTGTCAGGGCTGTCTGCTCTTGTTGAGGAAGAAAAGACCGGGATCATTGCCAAGTCTAAGCTGAAAGGGAATCGTTCTTCTCCTGGTGTAAAACATATCTCCTTCAAGAACACTAAACACGGAAAAGTATTCACTCATAACGTTACTTCTATTCCAGAAGTAAAGGAAGCACCCTATCAGATCAGTCCTGTGATGCGGAAAAGAAGACAAAAGCCCTCGCCATCTAAAGTAAGGATCTTTGTAACCATAGCTGATGCTATTTTTCTTGTTTTTACTTTACTTGCTAGATTTTTATACTTCATGAGTTTACCAATCTGCAAGTTGCTTACAACTTGCAGATTTCAGAAAATGAAAAGCATGCTGATTCTCATCTGGGTGAATCTCAAAAGGTTGAGGTGTGTAGTTCTTTTCCATTTTAATCAGCAACTGCTATGAGTTATTTCAATGCTTCATGCTATGGATTACAATCTTTTGGATAATAACATTATGCATCTGGCACCTTGACATAATGTTCTTGTGACAAATTCATCCCATTTATAGAGGATGTGTATTTTGCAATTTATGAATCTGGAACGTGCATTCAGTTCTGAAGTTTTATCATGACTTGTATTATTATAGTTGTACTGTAATTATTTGGATTATTCTCGTAGACAATATTGTTATAATTGCTGCTGCTGCTACTTTGTTATTTCTATTCTTATTCTTTCAATAACGGAAGTGACACTCAGCATGTGTCTTAAATTAGGGACCTTACTTCTGCTAGGTCCTACCAAAACTATTTGTGGAACAAGGAGAGCACTAAGAATTGCATTTTACACACTTATCTTCCTACTTGCTTACCTATATTTATTTGTAGGAGGAAATCCATTAGAATAGATAATCATCACCTTTTCAAAAAAATATTATGTTAGTGGTTGTCAATAATTAATTTTCTGTCTTTCACCTGGGCTCTTATTTTTTGCAATTGATAATTGGAAAACTGGATACTGGTTCTTTGTTTTTTATGGCTCCCTATAGTTATCATTATATTCATGTTGCATCTCACAACAATCATATGTTTATAATGCATCTTGGAGGGACCTTTTAAGTTTTAAGGGTGGTCCTTTCCGTTTCTTTTCATTTCTTTCTTTCTTCCTTTTTTTTCCCTGCTGTGTGTAAGTGCTGATTTTGGATTACAAATATCATTTGATGCAGCGTATAGCGAAGATAAAATTAAGGTTTTCAAACCTTAAGCTTACAGACCTAACTGTAGAGAATTCTCTAGTATTTTTATTAAATCCGAATAATAGTATGAATCTCCATAAAATAAACTAGAAATTCTTATTTATAGTAGTCCTAAAATTCTTTATAGAAAAAGATTCATAATTAAAACTTGCAGCATTAAGATTTAAATAGTAAAATACGAATTAAATTAAAATTTCTAAGTTAAGTAGGAAACAAATGAGTAAAATCCAAAATTAATTAGGAAAATAATTAAAATAGAAAAAACTTAGGCTTCATATCTGATGCTTTTGTGTTTCTTTGTGGACTTCTTTTTAGGCTTGGCCTTTGTCAATCTGATCCATAAACTCTTGAGATAATTGTTTTACATCAGTTTCCTCCACTTGAGAAAAACTCGTCCTCTGAGTTAAGTTCAGTATCTTGTAGATACCATATTTCTTCATCTTCAGCTTATTATAGGTGCCTACTAAAAACCTCTCCTTGCGTAAGAAAATCATGACCACATCTCCTCTTTGAAACAATTTAACTCATTTATGCCTGTCTAATGTGTGCTTATTTCTGGAAGCTAATTCTTCCAGTTTCCTCGTGATCTCTTGATCCACAGCTTGTACCTGTTCAACTAAATTCTCTGGTGACTTGCTAAACCCAACAACTTTGGACAGTGAATGTAGATCAAGTACATAATTTGGCGGTTTCATGTACACAATTTGAAATTGTGTCTTGCTAGTAGCACTATGCTTGGAATTGTTATAAGCAAACTTTGCATGAGTCAATGCAACATCCCACTTTTTAGGCTTGTCTCCACAAACACTATGAATTAGATTGCCTAAAGTTCTGCTTAGAGACTTTGTTTGACCATTAGTTTGTGGATGAGTGGTACAACTAAATTTTAAAGAGGAATTAAACATCTTCCACAAAGGTAGTCATAAGTGACTAAGGAAACTAATATTTCTATAAGATGTGATGGATTTTGGAACACCATGCAACCTCACTATTTGAAGCAGTGTATAGCGAAGAAAAAACTAAGGTTTTGAAGCCCTAAGATTACATGCCAAATTGTAAAGAAAACTAAAGAAAATTCTCTAGTATTCTATTGAATATGAATAATAGTCTTTTTTCTCCATAAAATAAACTAGACATTCTTGTTTATATTCGTCCTAAATCCATTATAGGAAAGGATTTCTAATTAAAACTTATCTAATTAATAGAATCCATCTATCATTAGGATTCTTAAATAGTAAAATATTAAGATTAGAAGTTCTAAGCTAAGTAGAAAACAAATAATTAAAATTCAAAATTAACTAGAAAAATAATTAAAACACGAAAACAATTACTTTAGGCTTGACCTCGTCAAATTGGTCCATAAACTCTTCGGATAATTATTCTATGTTAGTCTCCCCCACTTGAGAAAAACTTGTCCTTGAGTTATCTGTTAGAAATCGAACCATTCCACTCCAAATAAACAATGACTTTTAATATAATATTGTAGCTATCTTATTCACAAAGTAGCATATCTTTGACATGTGAACTTTAAAATTTAATTTATAGTGCGTGTATAACAAAGGAAAATCAATATCTGATGTTATACTCTGTTTCTATGAAGTCCACTTGTAGTTCCTTCCTACATTTTTCTACTTCAAACTTGAGTTTATCATCATCTATGCCCTCCAATACTACGACCGTTGTATTTAAAAGAACACTAAAATAATATTCAATAATATCTCCAGAAGACTTGTCATAAATTATTAAGTCCTTCATTCATGTCCTTGTTTGCAAGATCTTCACCATTATATAAATCCTCTTCATCATCTCCATCAGGTTCGAATAAAACATCTGTCATTGAAAGGTTCTTGCTCATACTGACATTCAATCACATTGATTGATTTTTTCCTCTCTGATTATGGTTGTTTGTCTTGATCTGACAAGGTTCCACAACCACCATTAAGTACATTTTCACCAACACCTTTTACATAGACAAGTGATCATCCAAGTGGAATTTCAGACTAAGATAAGTTTCTAAGCATGTTTTTCTTCTCTTTGCGATTCCTGTTTGTGCCTCCCATTAGCCAAAATAGATATTCTCTATTAGATGAATACCTGTAGTTATACTAACCACGGGGATTTTCGTGAACTGGTCCAATGACAGGTTGGTCGCAGGCTTCATCCTCGTTGTGTGCCTCTCTTCTTTCCCGGTTCATGTTTGTGCACAACCCTAGTGTCTTAAGTGTGGTTATAAGGTCATCAAATCTAGCATTGATGTTGCCAAACCCAGTTTGCGTTCACCCTTTAAAGCTGCTATCGCTATTGAATAACGATCTAGCTAATCCTAGACAACCTGCATCCCTCGATCACCATCACGAGAATGGTTGCCACCAACACCTCCATGATTCTTTTCATGGTTTGGAAGTTGACTTGCTTTGATACCTCCTGACGCAATGTATAATGAAGATAAAACTAGGGTTTTCAAACCCTATGGTAATATACTGAACTGTAGAAAAATTTAGAGAAAACTCTCTGATATTTTATTAAATATGAATAATATCCCTTTTTTTTCCATAAAATAAATTGGATATCCTTATTTATATTAGTTCTAAATCCTTTATAGGAAAAGATTTTTAATTAAAACTTACCTAATTAATAAAATCCATCTAGCACTAGGATTCTTAAATAGTAAAATACTAATTAAATTAAAAGTTGAAGTTAAGCAGAAAAGAAATAATTAAAATCCAAAATTAACTAGGAAAATAATTAAAGCAGGAAAATAATTAAAACATGAAAACAATAACTTCAGGCTTGACCTTGTTAATTTGGTCCATAAACTCTTGGGATAATTGTTTTACGTCACTATCTCTTGAAAAAATAGCCTAGCCACATTGATCGTATCCATAGTCTTTTTGCATAGTATAAAGTGTCATCGTTGAATATTTGTCCACAACATCAAAAATGTAATTCATTCTTGTTGAGTTCGTGGAATACTTAACACGAAATTCATGGAAATATTTTCCCAGATATGTTTAGGTATAGGTAAAGGCATGTATAAACCAATGTTTTGTGATTTCCCTTTAGCTATTTGACAAGTAAAATGGCATTAAATAAATTTATTTACATCACACTTGAGTTGAGGCCAATAATACTTATCCTCCAAAGCTGATATTGTTTTGTCTCTTCCTTCATGACCTTTTAATCCGCCACCATGCAAGTCTTGAATTAATTTCTTGTTTAAGGATTTGCGATGGATACACAATCGAATTACCTTTCATTAAGTAACCATTATGTATATGGAAATATGCATAAGCTTAGAACACTTTTCTCATATCATCTAAAAACTAACATCTTTAGCTTACAACTCCTTTAGACACTCAAAACCCAAAATATTGCTATGAAAAGTGATTAGTCAAGCAATTTGTCTACACAATGCATCAGTTACTTTGTTCTAAACTTTGGCTTTGTGTGTTATACTAAAACTGAACTTTTGAAGGATGTAATCCACTTGGCCATAATATCTGTACTAATTTTCTTCTGAATATTCAGAGTTTTCAGAGCTTCATGATTTGAATATAAGATAAAATCTGTATTGATCAAATAATGCTCCGAAATTTTCAAAGTCTTTACCACAACATAAAGTTCTTTATTCATTCAACTTTTCACTGAAAAAGGCTATAAGACAATTCTCCTGGGAAAGAACTTCGCCAATACCCACTCCACAAGTATCACATTCAACCTTAAACAACTTGTCAAAGTTGGGTAAAGCAAGCACTAGGGCATTGTATAACTTCTTCTTTATCAAGGCAAAACTTTGTTCTTCTTCCTCACCCCAGTTAAATTTCCCCTTCTTTAAACATTTAGTGATCGGTTCCACAATACTACCAAAATTCTTAATAAATCTCCTATAGAAAGTAGTCAAGCCATTAAAACTATAAACATCACTAACTGTCTTGGGCATGGGCCAATCATGGTGTTCCCTCCATCACTTTCTCCTCATCAACTTCAACTCCATCAGTTTTTACTAGAAAACCCAAGAATAACAACTTTCTGGCCATGAAGCTACCCTTATGCAAATTCATATACAAGTTGTTTTTCAACAACACCTTTAGAACACTCAAGTGCTTAATATGGTATGCTTCATTATAACTAAATACAAGGATATCATCAAAATAAACCACAACGAATTTATTTATGAAAGGTCACAAAACCTTATTCATCAGCTGTATGAATGTGCTCGATGCATTTATTGACCCAAATAACATGACTAACCACTCATACAACTCATCTTTTGTCTTGAAAGCCATTTCCACTCATCCCCTAGTCGAATCCAAATCTGATAGTACCAACTTCTCAAGTCAATCCTTGAAAAGACTGTTGCACCACACAACTGATTTAGCATGTCATTCAATTGTGGAATTGAAAACTTGTATCCCACAATGATTTTGTTGATGGCGTGACTATCAACATATATACGCCAACTACCATCATTCTTTGATGTTAGTAAAACAAGGATAGCACATGGACTTAAGCTCTCTTGAATCAACCATTTCTTCAACAATTATTCTATTTTCTCCCCTAAGATCTCTTCCTTCTTTGGCTTATTCTGTAATGAGGCAAATTTAGAAGACTAGCCCTTGGTATCAAGTCAATCCGGAGTTGGATATCACACATAGGAGGTAACTCATCTGGTAGCTTATTTGGAATAATTTCCTAAAACTCCTGCAATAGAGACTTAATAGCTTCAGGTACCTCTATTGCCTTATCAATTTCTTCGAACAACATGGACTTCACAATTAAAGCATGTACTTCTTCATCTCCTTTAAATCTCTTTTAATTTCTAACAAAGATTGGGTAATAGTAAGGAATGCTTTTCCTCTAGCCTTTCGAGCTTTTGGTTGGGAATTCCCCTTTAGAGGCATCAAAATAAAATTAACATTATCCTTAGCAAACCTATAGATGTTTCCTCGCCCTCCATGCCATGTATTTACATCATATTGTCATAGCCTACCAAACAACAAGTTACAAGTATTTATGTCAATTACATCACAATAAACTTCATCCCTATACTTGCCTATGAAAAAAAGAACTTTTAATCTTTCAATTGTTGTTACTTTTGGTGCCTCTTTAATCCAACCTAATGTTTAAGGTTCAACATGTTTCTCCATATTCAAACCCAATTTAACAACGGTTTCTCTACCAATAATATTCTTGCAGCTACCGCTATTAGTAATAAGGTAAAAAATTTGTTGGTTTACCGTGCACCGGTATGAAAAAGCTTGTGATGTCATGTCTCATCAACTTTTGGTGTCACTAATAATCGTCTCACCATATACGTCTGACTAACATACTCACTCTCACCATCAAATTCACAACATTCCTTTGGATACAATTTTGTACATTTTCTACACTTTTCATCCTCATGTTCAATCACGCTCACAAGCCTCCTCTGAGGAGATACAATGGATCTATGCCTTTTCAGATTGCATCTATAACACTTTATTGAAGGCGGCTTGGCATAAGGATTATCTCTCTTCTGGTTATCCTTGTCAGAAATTGTTTGGGGCCTATTGTTATCATAGTCAGAGCTAACAGTAGCTTGCTTGGATGGATTGATTGTCTATGGCAGTTTACTCTTCTCAACAGGTGTAAATCAAGACTCTATGGTAGGAACCCTAATTTGATGATCAAATCTCGTATTGGTTCTATCCTACATCAACATCTTTGCTCTTAAAAGCCATATTTCGTGCATCAATAACATTTAGTAGCATCTAAAGCTCGATTCTATCTCTAATGGCAGGTTTCAATCCTTTTACATATCTAGCAACCCATTGCCCATCAGTTTCACGCAAATTATTTCGCTCAGCTTGGTGTAAAAATTTCGTCGTATATTCATGCACAGTTTAGGAACTTTGGGAATACCTCTGATACTTGTGGAACATAAGTTGATCATAATCAAGGGGCAAAAATCTACCTCTCAACAATTGCTTCATCCGCTCCCAAGTTTCAATAGGTCTTTTACCCTCTCGCCTCCAATAGCTTATCCCACCAAACTAAGGCCATATGCTTCAATTTAAACCCAACAATTTTTACCATTTCTCGAATATGAAATTCACTTATACTCGTAAAATCAATAACACTTAGCTAACCAATCAAATAACTCCAAATCACCATAAAAAAAAAAAAACCTATACAAAAGTCTTGATAATACCTATTATTTCTAACAACCTTACCTCGATCTTCATCAGATGAATATCCGTATTCATATTGACCACAAGGATTTGCACAAGCTGATTTAGGGATAGGTTGGTTGCAGGCGTCATCCCTGACGCATGCCTTTTTTCTTCCTCAATTCTTGTTTGCACGCAACCATACTGCCTCAAGCCTGATTGTAAGGTCACCAAATCTGGTGTTGATGTCACCATATCGCTTCTGAATGACAATCTAACTGATCTCAAATAGCTTTCATCCCTTAATCACCATCACAAAGATGGTTGTGCTCCACAATTCTCTTCTCGGTTTGCCATTGATCCGAATGTTGACTCACTCTGATGTCACCTGACATAGCGTATAGTGAAGATAAAATTAGGGTTCTCAAGCCTTAAGGTTACAATCTAACTGTAGAGAAATCTAGAGAAAATTGCTAATATCTTTATTAAATCTGAATTATAATCTAAATCTCCATAAAATAAATTAGACATCTCTATTTATATTAATCCTAAAATCCTTTAAAAAAAATGATTCTTAATTAAATTTTATCTAATTAATAGAATTCATATAGCATTAAGATTACTAAATAGTAAAATACTAATTAAATTAAAAATCTTAAGTTAATAGGAAATAAATAATTAAAATCCAAAATTAACTAGAAAAATAATTAAAATAGAAAAACAATAACTTTAGGCATCATATTAGATGATTTTGGGTTTCTTTGCAGACTTTTTTTCAGGCTTGACCTTGTCAATCTAGTCTATAAACTCTTAGGATAATTGTTCTACATCATCGATCATCCATAGTGTTGATCCTCTGTTATATTAGTCTGCATTTTGACACATCTGCCCAATGTCACTTAAGTTCACTATTAATGTGCGTTCTACATAGAAACTTTTATTTCTAGGACCTATTAAATGATGTTATTCTTATATCTCTGTGCTCGGTTGTAGGTTACAAAAGATGATGATAACTTTGTGACTAAAGGAAAATGCTCGCAGGATGCCCCATACTTTAAAGAAGGGAAATTGATGAAACCTGCAGAACGTACTTCTTCTAGCAATAATCATGGAAGTGAATTGAATGATTTTGCTCCAACTACCATCCGGGTTTTATCTGCCAACCAATTCAACATGCCTACTAAAGTGAGGAGTAGCCGTAAGCTAAACACTCCGAAGCTCTTGGTCGAGAAAGATTCCAAGTCTTCAAAGAATATTGTAAATAGCCAATCTAATACTGTCATTCCTTCATTCCAGGACAGAGTTCCTAGTCTTAAGGTTAGATATGTGCTAATTATTTACATATCCATGAGTTAACTTCCTGAATATCTAGTTATCTTTTTCATATGTCTATTTCATAATTGCAGGGAAAGCTTTCTAATTGCCTTTCCCGGTATCTAGTCCGAAGATGGTGTGTTTTTGAATGGTTCAATAGTGCAATAGATTATCCATGGTTTGCTAAAAGGGAATTTGTTGAATACCTGGAGCATGTTGGATTGGCTCATATCCCAAGACTAACTCGTGTTGAATGGGGTGTCATTCGGAGGTCTGTGGCTTCCAATTTTATCTTGCATGTGTGTTCGATGCTATCTTTGACATATCCTTGAAGTCTTAGCTAGAGAATTTGATTTGGATTATCTCATCAATGCAGTTCTCTTGGTAAACCACGAAGATTTTCAGAGCAATTTTTGAAGGAAGAGAAAGAGAAGCTTTACCAATATCGAGAATCTGTTAGAGAACATTATGCAGAACTCCGCGCTGGAACTAGGGATGGACTACCAACTGATTTAGCCCGACCTTTATCAGTTGGTCAACGCATTCTTGCTCTTCATCCAAGGACAAGTGAGATTCATGATGGAAGTATATTAACTGTTGATCATAGTCGCTGCTGTGTTCAGTTTGACAGACCTGAACTAGGGGTTGAATTTGTCATGGTAAGTTATTTGTCTTTATTGAGTTGTTTTATGAAAATAAGACATTTTCATTTGATGATTGACTTTCAGTATGCTTGTGCTTTATAGTTTGTTGAATTGCACCTGGTTAACTAAATTGTGGTAAGTTTATCTTGCAGTTACGGTGAATATGATCTAAATATAAGTAACTAGCAGTGATAGTTCACAACCTAAGGATATTGGATCTGTTTTTCTTACCAAAGTTAAAATATTTCTTTTTTTCCTTGCAATTCACGAACTAAGAATCTAATTGCAAAATACAGAAAAATTAGGCAAGGCAAATGAACTCTAAAAACTGTTTTCTTCCACTGTGTCTTAATCTGCAAGGAGATAGCTTACAATCAGAAGTGAACAGCACCGATGCATTTAAGTTTTAATACACTTCTACACAACCGCCTATTATACATGAAACATCACCTTCACATGTCAGTGACTTGGATACCTTAATATCAAGCTGGTTGTGTATTCTGGATGCTTACAATTGTTCCAGTAAGTAGGTGTTAGAAAATGTAGTGAATATACTTTACCAACATATGAAGTGAGTTTACTTTCCACTTCTGTCTCAAGGAAAAATAGATTGTGACTTTAGGACATGCTGCAAATATCTTTTATGCCCTCCGTTCACTTTGTTTTGCATTCAAGAGCCAATAGTC